>WLWI01004037.1_pt1 | contig 12482 bp, 9 predicted proteins | sample 6701501 | NCBI WGS metagenome assembly WLWI01 (sample SAMN12718690, study PRJNA515312) | sponge metagenome | isolation source: marine sponge | host: Mycale hentscheli | place: New Zealand: South Island, Marlborough, Capsize Point | collected 2014-11-01
AGTTTGGCGAACTCTGACAGGATGCGGTTGAAGTCTGCCGCCGTAGGTAGGCGGGACTCTGTTGAGGTAATGGCAATCACTGACTCAGGTTGCTTGACAGGTGGGGGTGGGGTAGGTTGACTTACACCGCGTTAGCCTTGTGGGTACTCCTTGTTAGCTACTAGCTAGCCACCGTTCGGAGTACTACAGATGCTACTATTGTGGAGTCAGAGAATTATTATTTCTTTCTAGATAACACACACTGCATGAGGTGATACAAAAAGTAAAGATTGCGAAGTGACGTAATGATAATGTAATGTGTTGATAATGATATTCATAGAGTAGTTCACTACAATGTCATTAGGGAAACTTACGCGCTTCTGTCTTTGCTGTGGCTCAGGATTCCCAACATATCACAACAGGTTAGTAAAGATTCCCCGTAGTGAGTTGAGTTTAGCGGACCAAGTCATCCTGGTTAGTTGATGCTCACCAAACAATGATTGATCACTCTACACAAGCTTGACTTTGTCACTGCATACCCAATAGATAGCAATCACATCAGGATGATCATGAATTCAGACCTTTCGGCAAGCTGACACAGATGTATACCGCATGCTGCATAGCTCTCATAGCTCTAGCAATCAGCCTCTACTTTCCATATTCTGTATCAACTCCAAAGAGATTGATGTGAATCGACTCAGTATGGACAGAGTCAATTGGTCCCAGTAACCTCCCAGTAGAAAGCTGTCAATCACGCTAGGCCTCTCAGTTGTAGATTTATAACATGTTTGATACTACATTCTTGAACCTGGCTGACCCATGGTCAAAGCCAATCCACTATGTTGAAGGTCCTTCCACCGATATGCCAGATAGTGCTCATCATGGGTGACAAACAAGCTGTTTGTCCCACTCCTCAGCTAGCTTTGGCATCACTATCTAGAACATGTGGGCCACTTCCCACTAAAGACCTGCAGGGCAGCCATGTATACATATGCACCCCCAATAATGAGCAGAGAATACAACCTATCTCCAAGCTTAACCTGTACAATTTCCAATTCCCTTAGAAGTTACCTACTCACCCAAGTAATTCCCTTCTCCTATTCTGCCCTAACAAAGAAATCATAAGCACACACGGCACTATATTACTTCTAGTCTAGACAGATGATCACTAAATATACAACATATGAATTGTGAAATAGTGGGACAGACAAGTCAACTCTTTCTGACCACACACACATATATTATACACACTGATTGGTGCTTAAGAACATTTTCAGCACATGCTCAGTTCTACCTTCATCACCCTGAGGTGGATCTCGATCGTAGGGCAAAACATTCTGGCGTGCACATCATCACATCAAGCACAATGTGGGGGAAGCGAGAAAGTGTCACAGAGCAGGGCCTACCATCATTTCAGGCTAAACAGGCCTGCACCTTCCTTTTATCATTCCTCCACTCTTCTACTAGATCTGAATTATCTGCACACGCCACAACATACGCAGAGCAAGCATAACCCCACTCACCCTTACTTATCTGACCAAGCCGAGGTTAATCTGCTGCTAACCTGCCATCTTTGTGGTTGAACTTTTTCTGGAGCTGTCAATTTTCAACTGCACTTAGTTGTAATCTTACTCGGTATTTTGTGCAAAAGTTGAATAAGGTGTAAATTTGTGCAAAAGTTGGATAAGGTGTAATTTGTGCAAAGGTTGAATAAGGTGTAATTTGTGCAAAAGTTGAATAAGGTGTAATTTGTGCAAAAGTTGAATAAGGTGTAATTTGTGCAAAAGAGTTGAATAAGGTGAACGGTGGAATATTCCACATATGACAAAAGTAAAACCCAATGTGGGTGCCCAAAGGATTTCTCTGAAGTTCACAAGCTTCAGCTACACCTGAAAGATAACAGTGTGGGTGAAGCCACATAAAGAGAAAAGAAACTGAACGGATTTTTGTTTGTAATCATTGTATGTGTATCGTATTATTTTTATAACTCGGAAGTGTCTGAATGTTTGTAATTTTTATCTTGCCATGCGCTGACCTTCACTGAACTACTCGGGTCGCCCACGTGCGACTCAGTCCATGTCCACGATACGTCGTGCTGTGGGTCATTATCTTTTCAATCCTAACCTAAGGGAAGGAGCCAGTATGCTTGGAGAGGCTGGTAGACAAGACGTAGACTGATTCTGGTGGCAGGAGCTTGCACCAGAAGGCGCGAGGTTCCCCGAGTCAGCTGAGGCTAATCTGGGACGATCTCCCCACAAACAGTTACCTGTAGTTCTTTTATTTAGCTTTAAAATGCTTTCTCTCCCTCAGTTTGTTAACACTTAAAGAGCGCGTTTTACAAGGTCAGGCAGAGTTGATTATCACATTCTTGTCCTTTATGTCTTTACACTGCCTCTGCCTCTTATGCAATCTTTATCTACTTGACTTATTTCACCAAAGGTGCGAACAATAGCTACTAGTTAGCTAAATTTGTTTGTGGTATACCTTATCACGTATCAATTTTAACTCATGCAATGAAAACGGTAGTTAATGGTGGCATACAAGAGACACTCTACGATAGTTTCAACGTGAAACTCCAATTTCAGCATTCTGTTCCTGCAAGAAACAATTTACTCACGCGATTACGAGGTGACTTCACAAAAGCTATTACAGCGCGGAGCCAGCCGACAATTCCGCGTTCCCTCTAAAATCAGTCCGAAATTCAAAAAGTAACACAATAAAAAGTCGCTCTGAGTGAACTCAACCTAAATAGTCAGTAATCTCCAACATCAAAGCAGCGTGACAAATAGATTGACGGGTAGACGGGTAATGATTACCACAACCCTCTCGTGCACGTGCGCTGAGGGTTTAATGATTGACCTAATCCATCTACGCCTTTAAATTGAGGAATGTCACAATTTTCTAACCACTCGATACGTAAATTGTAAAGCGGATTGAGATAAATTTGAGTTTATTGCGAGGGGCAGAGTATTCAGCGTAGTAACAATATTTCCAGTGCAGATATAAAAATTGTAAGCGTTTCATAATATTGTAAATAAGAGATATACAGGCAAGTGGGTATTGAATTTTTATGTCGTGTTGATCATATTTACTATTTTAATAACGCTACTAGCTATTGTAGCTAAAACGTCCTTAAAAATATTACACTAATATTACAGAAACATTAATCTGTTTAAAAACACTTATAGCTAATTGGCCGAAAATTGATTTATTTATTTGGGGCTTTAATGTAACTATATTACTATAGTAATTTGACTGAAGTCATCCAAACAATTGCTACATTCATTTACATCATTAATAATAATACTAAATTTCATAACACTTATTGCAAGTATGTTTATAATAACAAGGGTGTATAACTTTGAATAATATTTTGTTTACACCTGAGAAACTTGTGCACGATCTGTTATCCCTCTCTTCGTTCTGTTAAGGCCAGTAAAATTTAACTAGTGCACAATCAATTAAATAAACTTAGACATTAATCAACTGAAGCAGGTTAAGTTGTTCTAATCACTAAATAAAGTCTTGCTTCTAATAGAGTGATTTTATTTTAAAGTTTTTTTAAGTCGTGCATGTGGTATTAATTTTCAGGAAAGTAAGACACAAATGATGTGATTTATTGTGCTGCTGCTGTTGTTTGGAGGTAACTTCTACATGTGGCAATTGTGGTGAAATAAATTCATAGAATATGAAGTGGCAAACTCCGGAAGTGTTACAGTAATGAGTGAGTTAACAGTAGCTATTGGGCAAGTTTACAACACTGGTTGAGTTTAAGTGCTGCGGTTGTAAATTACTTTGAATATGTAGATTTTTATTTAAGCTTACAAAATAGTGTATGTAATTATAAGCACCAAAGGTGTAAACCAATAGCACTACAATTATAACAAAATATTTTTCTCAAACCAAATTTACACGTGATCCATTGAGCCGAACCGCGCGACTAAATTAGGGTGCAAAGCAGGAAAGCTGTGGTTTTTGTTTAGTTTTGTTTTTTCTACTGTATTCCCATAGACTTTCGCATTGAGTTTTGGAATAGCACTCTCGCACTGGTTTTGGAGTTTACTAAGAGAACATTTTTACCTGCTTGGGTGCAGCTTCCAATAGTGCAAACTCAGGATGGGTAGCTGCTCCCTTCAGTAAGTTATTCAGGTTTTTCTTGAGGCCAACTCTACTTGGACAGAGTAAGAAGACAAACAAAAAATATTTTTGCACGTTAAGGGACTTGAATTATAATTTGAGTCCCCCTTTAATGCTTGGGAGGCCACCTGTAGCGGTGAGATAAAAAGCGTAAGGATATAACTAAACCAAGTGATAGAGGGGATAAAAATACCCTATATTACTTATTCCTAATTGTCAAAAAAAAAATGAGTACATCAAGCGCCACTGAGTGGTGGGATAGCAATGATAACACTGAAAAAAAAAGCAGTCAAACTCTCAGCAATGGCCAGATTCCTTGGAACTAAGCCCTGTTTCTAATGCTGTTTCTAATGCTGTTAGTAGGTCTAAATATTGCCATACCCTCTACTCCAGACCAATTCTAAACGTTCAGCTGCTATGCTGGGACTAGTTCACAACTTTCCAGGAAGGACATAATGCAAACCAACCCCTCAAGGTTTTGCTCCAAATACAAAAGCTGGTCTTTTATTTGTTAGTTTATTGTAAGATTATATATTATAAGACAATCATGATTTTAAGAATAGCAAAAAGTACTAATTAGGAATAATGATATAATATATTAATTCAGCTGTGAGAATAATCTCGCAATTCAAATTACAAGGCTCTGTACGCTATGTAGTTAGTAATAGTCAGTGTTAGCCAGAAAAGAAGCCACATTAGCTATAGAAAATGTTCAAACTAATTGAAATTATCTGAATGATCCAGCATGAGTTGGTACACAGGTTGCACTTAGTTTCAATTACTCAGAAAAAAATCTAAACAGTTTTTGCTGTTCTATAGAGCAGAAAAAATGATTGTCGCTTGGACTTTGTAATTATTGAATTTGAGGGCCAAACTCGTCACTTGTCTCCATACTTGGCTGTTGTTGGGTGATTCAATTGTATAAGCTTCAATATGTGATTTGAGTGATCAGCATGTACCATTCCACAAATATATTATGGTACCTATGTCTTTATTAGCATAAATATATTAACGAGTAACTAACTTATTTATTAATTCTACAATCGATTTCATTGGGATTGTTATCATGATTTAATAGATATTTACAATTATGTTGTATATGATTTTTCTTCAGGAAAAGAAAAACTGAGTATGTTGACCAAAGTTTTATCTAATTGTATTTCAAAGTACTTCGCAATATTGAATAAAAAGTGTCAATGCAAGTATGGATACTGTAATGCTAGTCTTTTCTGTGCAATGATTTTGGTCATTATCGCTGTAATCCTAGTAGTTGTTTCTTTCTCTATCATATTCTCATTGGTGTCAGAAAGGAGTCCAATGGACACACTATTTTCTATGGAGGCATCCAGGTCAAATATTAGCAAAACAGTCTGCCAAAATTACAAATGTACAGAAGACGGTGTTGTGTGCCCTTCTAAGAATGACAAAAACAGCTACCATTTTATGGTTTTACGCAATGGTTTGCGAGTACTTCTCATATCTCAACCAGATCAATTAATGTCAGCAGTTTCTATGAATGTAGCTGTTGGTTCCTTTGATGACCCACCCGAGTATCAAGGCATGGCTCATTTATGTGAGCACATGCTGTTCCTGGGTACAGAGAAGTACCGTGATGTCAATATGTTCAGTAATTACGTATCTTCTCACGGTGGGACACATAATGCTTTAACCAATGAGCAGGAAACAAAGTATTTTTTTGAAATTTTAGCAGGATACATAGAACCTGCTTTAGATATATTTGCTCAGTTTTTTATAAGTCCTATTTTTGATGATGATTTCTTGGACAGAGAACTCAATGCCATTAATGAAGAACATAAAAGTAAGTTTCAGTACCCAGAGTTTAAATGGATACATTTACTAAAGCATGTCTCAAGTCGAGATCATCCATTGCATCAGTTTGCTGGAGGAGACCTAACCACCTTGAACAAGAGCGGCATAAGGGATCAATTATTACATTTTTATCACAGAAAATATTCATCAAATTTGGTAATATGAACGTTAAATTCAGTATCCACAAAATAATCTATACATATTGGCATCGCCTGTTCCTTCCTACATCTTTTCCTATTTTCCTTTACCCATTTCCATATCTCATCCATCCATCCTAGTCTTGTTAACCAGCTTTTCTCCTTCCCCTGTGCCCCACCCCATTGTGCATGGAGAACGGCTGGTTAACAAGACTAAATCCACCCATTCATTCTTTCATCTATTCATCTGCCCCTCCATCCATCTATTCATCCATCCATCCATAACTAATGTTCTAATCTTACCCACATTCGTGTTATCATAATCAGTTCAAGTTAGTTACTATGCAATGTTTACTTTTTTAGATGAATTTGGTCATTCACGATACAAACCCAATACCGGAAATGGTACGAATAGTCAATCAATATTTCTCTAATATTCCAAATTTAAATATTAAGCCAATGACTTATGATAATTCTCCATTCAACAACCTCCTAGGAAGGATTATTATATTCAAGAGTGAACATTCTTTACACACTTTGTCTCTAGTATGGCAGACTCCTAGCTATCTAGATTCACCTAATAATGGATTAAATAAATTTATTAACCGGTTTTTTCAAGGAAAAGGTAGCATACATAAACATTTGGAAACTGAGGGGTTGGCTGTACAGCTCAAGGCAAAAGAAATAATGCATTCAGAATCTTTCTGGTTATTCAAAGTACAAATCCTATTGACAAAAAAAGGTTTAGAACGCCTCACTGAAGTTGTAAAAGTTGTTTTTGACTTCATGCAGACTTTAATATCCATGTCAGAGGAACAATTTAATTTCCAATGGAGAACATATAATGACATTCGTCAGATACAATTTGATTACTACAATCAAGAGTCAGCATTAGATTATGCTAAGTAAGTGTGGTAGTGTAATATTAGCTACATGGAGTAGGTGCCAAAAAAACTTCCAGATTTGTTCCGTAGAACGACCGTTTCATGATGAAAAAAAAATAGGGGTAAAAATGGTACACTGCTTGGTAAAATATAGTGTTTAGTTCAACCACGTTACCATTTTAATCTTTACCCGTTAGCCTTATGCCTCGGTCTAAGAATAAAAAAATCGTTTATCCGATAAAATGTTACAATTTTTCATATACAGGCTCTATTTTGAGGTGGTCATTTGGGTACAAAAAAATGAAGCCATATTATGTCAGCCATTGTTTTGCGAAGAACCGTTACTTTGACCACCGCACAGTATCAATGTTTAGGACCATCACAGCTTTAATTTGTTTACTGCTGGAGGTCTAAGGGATACGTTAATCAAACAAATGGCCGCCTCCGAGCAGCGACACTTTCAGCAGCTCTTGCAAGCAGAGGAACTCAGCGATAGGAATCCGACTGGCCTACAGCATCTGCACACAAACCAGAGTGTTTGACCTATAGGAGGGTGGTGGCAGAAGGGTTGAGTGGCTCTTTCTCAAGTTTGAGCCTGGTATCATTAGGGTTGTTAAACATCACCTGAAGCTCTTCTGAGCCATGTCTCCAAAGTTGATGCCATAGAGGTTCTCCGGTATGACAGAATTGAGATCCATTCTGGAGAGAGCATCGGCTGGAGCATTGAACTGGGGAATAGGGTACCTGTCTGGCACAGTAGCATAGTTGAGGCGTCTATAGTCCCCACAGGGTCGCCAGTTGCTAGATTTTTTAGGGACCATGTGGAGTGGGGAAGACCAAGGGCTCTTGGAAGGGCGAATAATCCCCAAGTCCAGCATGTGCTGAAATTCCCTCTTCGCCATGTTGAGTCTCTCAGGGGCAAGGCATCTTGCTTTAGAAGCGACTCATTTGTAGCAATCGTGTGAGTGACAGAATGCTTTGGAGGCTGATTGAGGTAACTGTGTGTCTGAGTGAGCTGAGGGTATTCAATCAAGAGCCGGGAATAGTCGTTCGGAGAGTGAGGCAGTGGAGGTAAGGAAGGCTTGAGGGACAAGGAGGGTGCCAACACACCACAAATAGAAAGGTGAGTGGTGTTGTCCACTAGCTTCCTGCTGTTGAGGTCGACAGAGAGATGAAAGTGGTGTAGGAAGTCAGTTCCAAGCAATGGCTTGTGAACATCTGCAATCACGAAAATCCAAGGAAGAGAGTGCCTGAGGGTGACATCTGTCAGCAAGAGAAGTAGGGAGTACACTAGTTGCAGTGCCAGTGTCCCCCAATAATGTTAGTTTGTTTGAAGAATCATGAATGAGTAGTAGGCAACAATGTTTAGAAGAGCCAAGAAAGTCTGTCACCGCTAGCACCTGGCTAACTTGTTTGGGTAACTGCAAGGGGACACACACTTGTGGGCATCATCTCCAAACTTCTGGTGGTATCGACAATATTGGCAATACAGGAATGAGGAAGGAGCAGGAGAACAGTGTCGAGAACTTGAACAAGTTGGGTGGTTTGCCTTGGTGAGCATGCTAACTGTGGCTTGAAGCTTGGTTAGTTCATCAAGAATAAGCTCGAAGTCAACTGACAAAGGCTTGAGAGCACTAACTGCCACAGTAGCTTGCACTTGCTCATGGAGAGGCGGGGCAGGTGCTGGGGCCGTGGAAGGATAGCTTAAACTAGCAGAAGTTGGGCCAGCAACAACCATTACTCTGTCGGCTAGCTCTACCAGGTTGCTCAGGGGAATGGAGTCTGTTGAAGAGGCCAAAACCATGCGGACATTATTTGGCAAGCGTTGCATAAATAACTCCATGAGAAAACTTTCCTCCACAGGAGCCTTATCTCCCAGTAGTTGGAGCATGCGTCCCAAAATCTGAATCAGCTACCGCTATCAAGGTGGTGATTACACTATAACATTCCGGGCAGCCCGAGTATACAGCCAAGCGTGAAGCATAGTAATTATTTGTTTCCTGTGTATGATGCAGGGACCCTGCTAGCCTTAGTGCCGATATTCAGTGCCAGTCATACTGGCCATACTGGGTTAGTGACTGCTGCGCTGACAGGGAAAACCATCAGAAACTATGGAAGTGGCAAACCCAACAGTACTGTCAAGCACAGAACAGGTACAGCTGTTAGCACCAGGTCCGTACCATCCAGCCACAGTCATTCCAATGAAGATAGTCAAAAAAACTCTTGACTTGGAAATCATAAGTATGGCAGAAATTATAGCTGATGCAGACATTTGTGGGATGTTTTTGATCAGACTCCCATTATGTGTTTGATTTTGGTCTTGTAGTAGTAGTATGCGACTTACATTTGTTATCTAGTCTGGTGATGAGTGCTGAATATTGTTGGTGACAAGGGAATGTGGTAGTCTAAGGTTGGGATTAATTAAGGTATTAACACAAGAGATTAATGGGGAGGGGTAGTAAGCCAGTCCAAGTTGAGTGTGGTTTAGATTAAGCACACCAATCAGTAGGGTATCCATGAGGGGAAAACACCAAGCAGGTGGTTGGGAAGCATCATAAGTAAGGTGTGATGGCTGTCAAGTCACCTGTAAAATACTTATGTTCGCATCGCCTGTCCAATTGCATGCTAGTTCATTCTGTATAGACATAGTCTCGTGCAGGGCCAGACCCTTTACCAAACGCAAAGCGAGGAAAGGGCATGGCCAAGTGAGGAGGGTGTGCTGTACCATATCCATGAATATCTGGGGGAAATGTGGTGTAACAAATTACCACAAAACGCGAATTAGAAGCATTGCGCTTATTGCTCTGCTCTCACAGTTCGCTCCTATCTTGGAGAATGAAGTTGAAAAGAAGTTTGGAGTGACCTTGGATGAGACACAGTTACTTGTGTAGGCTTGTAAATTGACATTTTTGAAGATGTCACAACTTCGTCTGAAGATAGCAGAATTGTAATATTCTTCTCTTCTTCGCCTGACCACAATATAAGTCACTTTCGCATAAACAATAATTCACCATAGTTAAACAGAGCCAGTTAAACAGTCTGGCCCTGCAACACTAGTATTGACACACGTTGGAGTACTTTACCTTGACTTCAGTAGGTCAGCACTGAAGCACCAGTGCCATACAATCATGCCACACCTGAAGCTGGCAGCTTGGGAAGAGATAATATCTTGGCATCCAGATAGGGCCTATGTTCAATATATCTGCTGGGGTCTTCGCCTGGAGCTCAGAATCAGTTTTTGGGCCAGTTTGATGCAGCCAAGGCTAATGTGGAATCAGCAAGTCACCACCCAGAAATTCTATCGGAATACTTGCACTAGGAGTGAAGCTTAGGTCGCATGTTACCATTCCCAGTGACCACACAAGTGCCAGCAATACATATTAACAGGTATGCAGTCATACCCAAGGGCCACAATACTGTGTAGCTTCGTCTCATCACTGACTTATCATTTCCTCCAGGTCAGAGTATAATGATGGCATTGACCCTGAGTTGTGCTCATTGGTAAGCAACACCGTAGATGATGTGGCTTCATGGATAACGCTGATTGGCTCTGGTGCCCTATTTGCTAAGGTGAACATAAAGGCTGCCTATCGTTTAGCGCCTGTACACTTTCAGGACAGATTCCTACAAGGAATGCAATGGGAGAGCATGATATATGTCGACCCTATGTTACCATTCAGGCTACAATCAACTTTATGCCATTGCAGATACCCTGCATTGGCTTCTAGCGATGTCAGGAGTGAAGCACCTGTTTCACTACTTCGATGGCTATATAATCATCGCCCAGCCTCAGTCACAGTATTGCAAGTCCCAGCTGAGTATCCTCATGTACGAGTACTCAAGGTTGGGAGTGCCCATTGCCGGCCATAAAACAGAAGGACCTACTACCAATTCTGATGAATGGAGTGATAACAAGGATTGCACTAGCAAGGAGCTAGAATCTCTCATTGACCACCTGTATAGACCACTTGCACTTAAGGATCGGAATGCTGATTGGTTGTGTGACGTCACACGTGGATGCTCGAATGCCATAAAGATTGTAAGGCTATGGAGACTGTCCACTTCGGAGTTTGAAACTCCCGCCATTTGCGTACTATTTTGTGTTTTATTTTTTGTATAAAAATCGATAAAAAGTGGAATTTAAACTGCAGTCTGTGAGACATGTTTGGTAGCTCTATGGCGAGTAGTTCACAAGTTATGAGCATTTCTAGTGGAGGGGGAGAAAGTTCCACCGCTGTGGAAGAAATTGCGCTAACGGCGGCGGATATTCTGTTGTCAGAGCTGTTTGACAAGCACCCTGTGGCTGCTTTGCGTTGGTGGCTGCTGTGCAGAGGCATCAAAGTTATTACTTCTACCAAGAAAAAAGACTTAGTTGACAGGTAAAATGTTAAACCTACTTTGTGGCAATAGTAGTTGCAGTTGTTGCATTGTGTATAGAGTGAGAAAGGTGGAGGCTGATGAAATTCCCGTAGTAGATGTTGATGGCTCATTTCTTTACAAAAAATATAAAAAATTAAGTGAGTCAGGCAAAGAAATAGCACTTCCATCAATTCTGTCTCCACCAATATCTGGGTAGACAGCTGTGACTGCACAAAATTTTCAGGAACTTGCTGACTCAATTACTCATGTTTCTGAAGGTATTTTTTTTGCTTGTATGTTTACTTATTATTCAGCTATGCTACATGTTTAGTTTACACCTACTTGGCCAGCTATGTTGGCCGTATTAGTGACCAGGGTCCAAATCGGGCATTTTCTCGTGGATACACACATTGGGCATCAGGTAGAGTAGAGGAGCTCCAGGTAAACACGAATAATCTACTATGCCATGTGAAGAGTAAGATGAAGCCATCTATGAAGGCTGGAGTCTATAATACATATATGCTTTTGGGATGTGAAGGAGACATAGCTTGTGTAAAGCTGGCTACATGTGAATGTGCTGCAGGGTGTGGGCATATCCCCACATGATGGAGAAAGAGAGAAGTAGAGATAGAAGATAAATAAAGAAATAAATAAAGAGTTACAGGAATAGAAGATCATCATTATTAACATCATTAACATTATTCATATTTATCTTCACACATGCGTACTGAGTTGAACTCGTGCTTTTACTTATTTGGTTATATCATTTCATTGGTCAGTTGTTGTAGTCATTTCATTGGTTGTTGTCGTTATTTTGGGAGGAGTCAGCTCTCCGTATATATACTCGTACTCCGAGCTGACTACGCCAGAGTCTAATTACATTAACTAAAGTCTAAGTACTGAGGTGACTGTACCAATTCGTTGGATAGGCAACCGGCTGCGGCTAGATCGTTGTCTATGTTAGCTCTCTGGTGGCAGCGAGTTACTGCGCTGTTGTCAGGTGCGAGGAGGTAAAGCATTCCTTGGATTGCCGCGCCCCCCACATATGGTGGCAGCGGTGGGATCCCAATTCGGTGTTGAGGGACCACTGACTTCCGAGGAAGACGTTCCGAAGGAAGACTCAGAAAGAACATCTAAAACCAACTACCCACGGTCT
>WLWI01004038.1_pt1 | contig 12482 bp, 7 predicted proteins | sample 6701501 | NCBI WGS metagenome assembly WLWI01 (sample SAMN12718690, study PRJNA515312) | sponge metagenome | isolation source: marine sponge | host: Mycale hentscheli | place: New Zealand: South Island, Marlborough, Capsize Point | collected 2014-11-01
GATTATGAGAAGGCACAACTCCTTGGTTCTAGGGTACAACTGGCAGGTTCACAACAAAAGTGCAGAGCAGAAGACATGGCTTCCTTGTTCTCCAGAGGAGAGAATAGTAGACCTTCGGCTCTCCTAATCATGCCTCCTGAAGGAAAGAATACTACATACATCCTCAGAGGCGGCGCCGACGGACCGGCCACTCCGGCTATGGCCGGACCACTTTTTTATATAGGTGGGTGTGGTCAATTTATTGCGCGCTAGGTTGAAAATCGCTTGCACTGCGCACACTGACTGCTATGGCAGCATCCTGCAGCTCTATTACTGCTCATTCTTCAACCATGGTGGAAGATTTACCTGAATCCCCACATCAGCAACAATCTTATGATTATTCATGTTCACCAAGAATATACTGACAACATCAACTTGACAGAAAGTTGCCAATGATTTTGTAAGCAGAGGTGATCGAAGAATTCAACTATTTGGACACTTTTAGAACCTAGACATTATATTATCTTATTAAATGGTCAACATTATTTTTGTTTTTTACATTGTAATTGTTCATTAATCTCTCTTAATTATTGTTGTTATATCATACTATTACAACTATATAACTTGATACCAGAATACAAGTAAGAAATGAAAAAGAATAATATCAATAGTTCAATTTAGTGTAAGTAAGTACTGTAAAAGTGAGAAGAAAAAAATGAAAATGTGCAGATAGAGTAGCTTGCTGGTGGTGCAGCCCAGAGTTGCTACTGCATTTCCCTGTTGCACTGCGATATACAGAGAGCCTCTGGAAAAGATGACTGGTGGAATTCACTTCACCTGACTACTGCCTCAGTTGATTTTCCAGCATCTACAAAAAGTGAAGAGTCCCGGCCAACCACCTCCAAAGGTCTCTATAGTAATTAATTAAAATATTTTAACCTCAAGCCACACCCACTTCCTGGCCTGACCACCTAAAATTTGTCGGAGCCGCCTCTGATCCTGGTTATTTAGAAGAGAGGACGTGGCACTCCAGTAGAGAGGTCAATAAGAAGGCACAGCTCCTTGGATCCCCTTGATAGTATTGCATACTTCAGAACCTTTGATTTTGTTCATTTCATATTGTATTTGATTATGGCCCTGCTACTATGGAGTTATGATTTATATTGTTTAGTAATATTTTTTAGAAAGTGAACAAATATTAATTATCTGCACTGCTGCTTCTGCCCTACAGTACTGGTAGTCCTTTGAGGTGAAAGCTCTTTGTGGTAAATTGTCTGGTACAGTTAATTGGTACGTGTTCAAATTGTGCGCGAGTCGCGTACAATAGTCAGTTCGCGGAGAGTAAATTGGATCGAGTTACGGGCGGGTTTTGTGGTATTCTACTTAATCGCTTAATTACCGCAGGTTCCGGTGGTACTGCACACACCCTTAAGTGGTCACAAGTCTAAAGTGAAACCACAACATCCTGCTGATTAGGCCGGCTATAAATTTAAAAAAAAATTAAAACCCACCCTTAGAATTTTTTTTTTTAATGGCAGAGTTAATGCTGAAAAAGTTAGAGCAGCAGCTACAGTGTGCCATCTGTTTGGACATCTACAAGGAACCAAAGCTTCTTCAGTGCTCACATATCTACTGCAAACAATGTCTCACCTGCTTGGTTGTGAAAGACCTCCATGATGGTTCTCTCACACTGTCTTGTCCAGTATGTCGCCAGAAGACTCCCATCTTGAATGAAGGTGGTGTGAACGGCCTCAAGCCAGCCTTCCACATCAACCATCTTCTTGAGATAAGAGAAGACTTGCGAAATCAAGGACCTCTGGGAAAGACTACTGCTCCACCAGAACCAGATGCTGTGAAGTGCTCTGTTTTCTGTGCCAGCCATGTAAGCAAAGAAGTAGAGCTTTTCTGTGATACCTGTGAGGAGTTGATTTGTCTGAAGTGTGCTATAAAAGGAGGCAAACATTTTACTCATGACTATAATCCTATAAATGAGGTCCTTGAAAAGTGCAAATCTGATATCTCTGAATGGCTGGAGCCAGTAGAGAAACAAGCTCAACTTATTAAAAAAGCTTTAGACGACATTGACCAGCACTCCAATGAGGTAATGATGCAGAAAGATTCACTAGAGTTTAGTATCAGTAATGCCGCCACTGCTGTTCATGAACTTATTGAATCTGAAAAGGTAAATTTGCTAGACAACCTCAAAAAAATATCTGATGAGAAGCTGGAAATGTTAACCTTGCAGAAAAATGGATTAGAGTCTCGTTTCTCAAAGCTTATGAGCTGTGTAGACTCCATGAAGTCTGGCCTAAAAACAGGCATTCCTTCACACATACTGCAAATGAAGACACCCGTGTCAATACTAACAAAAGAACTCATTTCCTCGTTTGGAAGTGACAGCACTCAGCCTGTGACCAAGGCAGACGTCAGGTATGTATCCCCTGAGAAATGTTTTAACCTTTTAGGGAGTGTGCATGCAATGGGATCGTGCGATGGTAAGAATTCCTCTGCTTCAGGAGCTGGTCTAGTCTCAGCTCTTGTAGGAGAGAAAGCAAAGATTGTCATCCATGCTGTGAACTACCACAGCAAGAAGTGTGAAGAACCCTTGAAAAACCTTCACTGCGAATTGATATCTACCTCGGGTCTCACAGTGAAGGGAAGTGTTGTGGAATCTGACACATCTTCTTCTGGCGATCGTGAAGTTGAATACTGTCCAGTTGTTTCAGGAAAACATAAACTCCATGTTATTATTAGTGACCACCCAATAACTGGAAGCCCATTTCCAGTGTACGTCAAAAGAACAATTTTTGAGAGTCTGGTTACGCCCAAGTTAACAATCAAAGACATAGATGAACCATGGGGTATAACAGTGAACGATAGAGATGACGAGGTAGTGGCTTCCTCGACAAGCATCAGATGCATTTCTATATTTAGTCGAAGCTCAGGAGCTCTTCTTCGCGTATTTGGAGGCTTTTCATCACCTCGCGGAATAACAATTGACAAAGATTCTTTTTTGTACTTGTGCAACTGTGAAAGCCACTGCATCTTGAAGCTTACACTTGACGGGAAATTCATTGCTTCTGTTGGCTCTTTGGGTCGTAATGTACTTCAATTCTGCTATCCTAAAGACATTGCTTACAATCCTGTCAATGACAAGCTTTATGTCGTAGATGCTAATGATCGTGTTCAGGTGCTTTCTCCTGACCTTTCATCCAGTGGCATCTTTGGAATGCATGGGTCTTGTCCTGGTGAGCTTAACAATCCTCATGGTATTGCTTGCGACCAATCTGGTCTAATATACGTGGCGGACACCTACAATCATCGCATTCAAGTTTTCAACACAGACCAAGAATTAGTTGAAGTATTTGGCAGTCGAGGTAGCAAAGAGGGTGGACTATTAGACCCCACAAGTGTTGCCATTGACACGGATAGAGATATTGTTTATGTGAGTGAAAGAAAACGGATTTCCATATTTGATACAAAAGGAATATTTGTGGCTACTTCAAATCAAGCAGGGAAGAGAGTGACAGTTGACAATGAGGGTTTGGTTTACGTATGCAACACAAGTCAAAACATGATTAATGTATATTAGGAGATATACCTTTCTAGCTACTTCATATATACAATTGTTGTTAGAGTGTGGACATTAGAATACATCATGTCTTGATTCAGTTCAGTTATCAAGTGGAAATAATAGATTTTTATAAGTCATGACATTCATATAATAATGCCGTTATTGGATGCAAGTGATTTGAATGTATTTTGTCAGATTCAGAGAGCTACACCTAATTTCACTTATTTTGTTTTAAAAATATAAGTGATAATACTGAGATGACTGAGCATCTGTGAGTTGTTGTTGTTGTTGTTGTTAGTGCTAGTATAGCTAATAAAGTTCCCAAATTACTTTCAATATAATATGATTGCTTGTTGTGCACATTAAAACACCATACCACCATGTAGCTACAGCACAATTCCCATTTCCCACAAGTCAGAGTAAATTCTCATGACTGCAGTAGGATTACAATCAGTCGAGGGGAAAATTCCAGACCCCCAAAAAGTAGCTAATTCCAGGAGCCAAGTAATAAATATTCTCTCAGAGCCAGGTAATATACAGTCACCAAGAGTGCATGTAACATACTTGTCACAATGTAGACGTGAGAGACTTGATTGTCCCCTTTATCAAGCAATAAACCTTTGATGTTACATGACTTTCATAACAAGGCCTTACAATTTGTAGAACCATACTTGAATCCTGTAAACAGATATATCAAGACATTGTTATGATGGTAGCTACTCGTGCATCATTGGGTGTGTGTATGTGTTTGTGAAAAATAAAAAGAAAGAATCGTGAGGGAAGCACAAATACTGTTGGTATCAGTGAGTTAAAAAACAACTTTTTTATACGCTAGGCAGTGGAAGGAGGGGGCTCAGGGGGCTCCAGCCTCCTCAGCTTTGATAGGTAAGGGCAAAGCCCCCAACTATTGGATACTGAAAGTCATTGCATTTTTTTTTATATTTCAAGCACATAATAGCAGTGTACACATAATTACCATTGACAATACCCACCAATAGTCTCCTATTGTGTGATCATTAGACTGCATGAATTCATACCAACTGCAGTATAGAAAACCTATGGCAGTCAGTATTAGATGTGTGGTAAGGCAGAAGGCGGCAGGAGGTGGGCGCTCAGGGGGCTCCAGTCCCCCAACTTTGATAGATAGGGGCCAGAGCTTCCTCAACTTTTAGACATTGAAAGTAGTTGTTGAATGCCTGTGCATTTTTATTACATGCACCCAACAGCAGTGTACAGAATTTTACTCACCAATAGTCAAGTGTCTCAAACAAACCAATTTTTCTAGCCTGTTTTAGTCTCATAAACATAGTCCTATGAGGTGTGGTCACCGTTAGACTGCATGGATTCATACTAAGCCCCCTGAGCCCCCTCCTTCCACCGCCAATCATATAAAAAAGTTGTTTTTTAACTCACTGATACCAACAGTATTTGTGCTTCCCTCAGTCTTCTTTCTTTTTATTTTTCACAAACACATACACACATCCAATGATGCACGAGAACCATCATAAAAATTTCTTGATATATCTGTTTGCAGGATTCAAGTATGGTTCTACAAATTGTAAGGCCTTGTTATGAAAGTCATGTAACATCAAAAGTTTATTGCTTGATAAATGTCTACATGACACCCAGTGGTAGTGTATGTATGGAGTGAGGCAATTGGAGCACACCACAATGTCCTCTAACCCATATGCAAAGTGTACAGCTAAACAAAAGAAATGTATGACTTAACAATTAATTCACAAAGACTCAGTTGTTCAGCAACCAAGGAATAATTAAAGGACTTCAGAAATGCTTTGCAGTGTATGATTAGTTAATTAATACCTCATTCACATGTACACTGACTAAGTGTAAATAAATTGATCTGAATTTTGTGTACAGAGAGAATTTAGAGTTTGAGCCTGGATCATAGGATGACACAATAAGTGTAAATTTGCCCATACTTGGTTGTCTATACCTTTTCTGGATACAGAGTGTGAAAAACTACAAGTCAAGTAGCTAATATTGTTTTGTTGGAATGGCTATGAAGTTTTAATGAACAAGGCTGAGGTGCTCAGGTAGTTGCCTTTAATAAAATGGCTGCTGTGTACATGCTTATGTCTTCCTTTGTGCAGCCAGCTATTTGCAATGTTTCAACTACTCTAAAGGAGTCCTTTTACCAATAGTTGTGCAACATAAAGTCTTACAACAAAATGCATGTGTGACAATAACGATTGTAATGAACTTCCCAGAAATGTACAAATATGGCAATCACTCGCTCTTCATAAGACCATAACATTTCACACAGCTAGACTCACCCACAACTTTGAGGTTACAGCCTTCATAAGCCTCTGACTCCACCACAAGACACAACAATGGAGATTATGTGCGACAACTGCAGCAGGCCCGCAGAAAGAACCCTAAACTGCTTCCACAGCTACTGTGAGAGTTGTCTGGGGAATCAAAACTACAAGACCGAGGTACTCCACAAGTGCTTGGTGTGTGGACTGACAACTAAAGTGGAGACCAATGGCCTTCAGTGTCTTGTGCCCGGTCCAGATCACAGAAACTGCAAAGAGCATATGAATCCTTTCTCTCTCTATTGCAATACTTGCCACAGGCTGATATGTGCCAAGTGTGCCACTGGAAGTCACAAGAACCACAAGCACAATGCTTGCCCTCGAGTTTTACCTGATCACAAGCAAGACGTTGGGAAAATCACAGAGAGGATAACCAAACACATTTCTTCCGTGAGTCAGACTGCAGCTCAGCAGAGGACTCTGATGAGTGAATGTGACAGGAATGTGGCAGTGGCTCAGGCAAGCATTAATACCACCACTGAAGTGCTCCACAGCATCCTGGAAGTAAGGAAAGATGCTCTGGCATACCAGCTCCAAGAAGCCAAAGAAGAGATAACTAAAGACCTTTACACTTCCTTCAACAGTTTGTCTCTGTTGTTGACACAGCTGAACAGCTTCCTCAGCTGTGTGGAGAAGAACTTCACCATTTGTAGTGAAGTTGAGCTCCTTGCTATGAAGAAGAGTATTGAAAGGTACTCCACTAACCTTCAAAGAGCCTATGACAATTTGATGGATAATAGCATAATAGAGAATGAATGTTCTGTACACACTGTCTTCCAACCCAGCAACTTGAGCGAAGTTTTATCAGGTTTTGGCAAGGTTGAAATTTCAAGCTATAGCACAACAGAAAGTATATATGAAATCCAGTCTTGGTTTACAAATCCCATGCTATCACTAAAACTCTCCATTGACCGTTTAAGAAGTCCAGTGCATATTTTTAAAAACTTGAAAACTCCAAGTGGTATTGCCTTGAACCAAAATGGTGAGATATTAGTCGCAGAAAGCCGTGCTGATGCTATCTCCTTGTTGAGCCCAGTTAGTGGAGAAAAGGTAATATCCTTTGGCCAAAGTGGGCCAAATGGAGGTGACCTTCGCTTTCCATGCAGTATTGCTATTGATGATAAAGGCAACATTCTGGTTGTTGATGGATGCAACGACCGAGTTAAAAAATACTCTCCTCGAGGTAAATTTCTGGCTGAGGCTGGTTCTCATGGAACCGGACAGCTGGAATTTCGTGAGCCTGAAGGCATAGCTATCAATCCAGTTAACCAAAAGATATACATTGTTGACAATAACTGTCACAGAATTCAAGTGCTGAATGAAGATTTTTCTTTTTCTTTTTCTTTTGGCACTAAAGGAAAGCAGGATGGGCAGCTGTACTATCCATGGGGCATAGCCTGCAATTGCAATGGTGACATCTACGTAACTGACAGTCGCAGCTGCTATGTGAAAGTGTTCACAATGGATGGCCAGTATGTGAGGAAGTTTGGTGGTGAAGGTGACGCAGAAGGTCACCTGAAATGGCCCACTGGCATCTGCTTGGCGCAAAATAAACTAGCTTACATCAGTGAATACGGCAATCACAGAGTGTCAGTTTTCACTATTGACGGAAAGTTTTTGCGATGCTTCGGCAGCAAGGGTTCAGCGGAGAATGAGTTTGGGAATCTGCGTGGCCTCACCATTGACTCAAACGGCATACTATACATCTGTGATCCTGACAACAACAGGGTGCTCCTTTATTAGAGAACATAAACGTCATAGCTCTTAGTCCATTCCAATATTACATTGTAGAGGCTGTATATTACAGCTCAATTTATTAGTGCATTTAATGTAGCAATGTGAATCACTGTCTACTGCTGGTGCCCACATTAATACATTTTGCAAGTGAGTAGAGGAAGTCTCAAAAAGCATTAGCTTTTATAGTGATACATGGAACTTTCATGCACTCAAAAAATTGTTTTCATACAACCTTTCATTTCCCTGACTTAATCAATATTTCTCCAATACATTTGAGCAATATACATTACATATCCAAAAGCTGCAGGGTTCCATCAAGACACTGTCTGGCTAGCTACACCACCATTAACACGAACAGGTAAAACCTTAATAATAAGTACTGTACACTCCGCTGTAAAACAATTGTTTTAAATGATCAGTACCTCACTAAATATATATAATATAAACAAAAAACAAACAAGAAACAAACAAAAGAATACCAATAAAAGAGAAAAAGAAGGAAACAGCTGTGATTTAGGACAGTTTAGTCACACAAAATTTGATAGAATCATCCAAAATGAATCCGTGTTGTATTTCTTCATGACGAATAAATTTTCCTTTCCCCCATGGCTTAGCTTTTCTTCCTTCATCCATTACCCGCCCAGCGCTGGCCTTGGGTGTAGACTCATGATATTTAATCACTTCTTTATGACGAGATTTCCTGTCACTTTGGTTCAGAAGCTGTATCATAATGGAGCCTTTGAATGGCCAAATGAGATTATTATCATATTCTCCTTTCAATATACTCAAAAACACTGAAATATATATCCCTTTTCCTTGACCGTTACCTCCCACATCAACCCAGAGGCACATTAAGTAGCCCTTCGGATGAGTATAAAATGGAGTTGATGTCCATCCCATGTCACCCTTAGACTTGCGCCTCTCATATTCACCAAGAACTATAGTCACTGGTAGAATGGAAGAGCCATTTTGAAGAGCCTCAATGGCTTCTCTATCTTGTTGCTGCAGTAATTTAAGATCTTCTACTTCATGCCTCAGGTAATTGATGGTATCAAGTGCCAATTTCAAATCCGTCTTTAACCGCCTGTTCTCGTTAGCTATATCATCTAGGTATCTATTGTTGTCATCTAGCCAGGACTGGAACTGAATGAACCTTTCTCTAGTGGACGAATGTGCACTACCAAGCAATGACAAGTGGGTACACATATTGTTGGCAAGGTGTTCTTCGAGCCTGTGGGACACAACTTTCTCCATGCACCCAGCTGACTTGAATTCGCACGGAATGACTTCTATTGAACAGTTTGCGTTCAAGTGTGTCTCAAGCTCTCCACGTTGCAACATTCTCCCACAGTCATTCGGGCACTGTACTTCTTCAAGAATGCATTTAGCATGATGCTTTTCCATTACTTCCACGTAAGTACTGCTATATTTCTTGCACAATGGGCATGTGTAAGGTCTACAAGGACATTCAAAAGCTTGATGTTTTTTCATGGTCATCCTGGGAAAATATTCAGAGCAAAAAGTGCAATTTATTTCTGTATAGTCACAGCCTTCTAATCTGCTGGCTTCCTTATACTCATCATTTAAATGAGCTGCAAGATGACCAAGCTCTCCTGACCAATTGCAGCCTTGGCTGTGGTTACAGCACCAAACCTTGAAGGAGTACAGGTGCTTGTGATGGCTTTTGTCAAAGAATGTTTGGAAATTCTTCTGGTTACAAGTAGGGCAACTTTTACCTGATGCTTCAACTTGTTGGATACAAGCTCGACAATAAACATTGCCACAGCAAGTAACCTGGTGAGGCTCTCTTAACACTAGGAGACACACTGGGCAATCTGTCACAACTTCTTTAGGCTTGTCTATGAATTCACAGTCGAAACCAGTTCTTCTAGAGAGTTTTTTCTTCTTCAAACTTGATGTTTTTAATTCTGAAGATTCAATATTATCAGTTTCTTCCCCGTCTTCATAGTCAATGTTGTCTAATTTGCCAGAATCAGCCATTTTTGTGTTGTTTTGAGTAGGCGCGGCTTTGTTGCACATTTTCTCGGTCGGGTACGGTACGAGACGGTGAAGAGGAAATCCGGGAAAGAGGCGGGAAATGATTCGATTTGATGTAGCGATCTTTTACCAGTTCAGACTATCGTTTCTGTCAAGCATCCCAGTGTAACTAAAGGTAACATTTTAAATGTAACTAAGCAGATAGAATAAAACACTTGTTTTTTATTGCTAGCTATAGACCACTACAACATGGCACATCAAGGAAAGAGAGATTTCAACTCTGCATCAGCTTCAGGTGCATCCAACCCACACCCTCCAAAGAAGGTTAAAGTTGAAGAAGAAGACGAGTATGATATGGGTATTTCGTCCTCATTCATTGATGAGCTGAATGATTTGGAGGAGGAGGAAATGATGAGGTGCAGCAATAAGCCTGCCTCTCCGTACTCACCTTCAAGCAGTGGTACCAGTCAACATCCAGAGGCCAAGAAGTACAGCCGACCTCCTGCACCTCCGATAGACCCAACCAATGATACCATCACCTTCCAGCAGCTCGACATTGACCATTATGTCGGTAGCTCCATGCTCAGCCATTTGACAGACCCTGTACCGGTCCTGCGAATGTTTGGAGTCACCATGGAAGGGAATAGCGTTTGTGCTCATATCCACAACTTCCGCCCATACTTTTATGTCCCTTTACCTCATCTTAATTTCAAGGGCGAGCACTGTAACGACTTCAAAATGGCTCTTAACAACGCCGTGATAGGTGACATGCGGTCGAATCGTGACAACATCTCCACGGCGATAGAGGCGGTAGAGATTTGTGAGCGATGCTCCATGTATGGTTTCTACAATGGAAACCTCTTTCCGTTCTTGAAGATTATCGTGGCCCTGCCCAAATTTGTAGCCCCGGCTAGAAGGCTGGTATGTTCGCTCTCCTTGCCACCTTTTCATACAACTTGTGCCCAGGCATTTGAGAGTAACATAGAGTACGAGGTTCGGTACATGGTCGACGCTGACGTCGTTGGGTGCAACTGGATCGAATGCCCTCCAGGTTGGTCAGTTGTCTGGGAGTTAGCAGGGTGCTTTTTTTAAACCAAACTTGAGAAGGGACAAATCAACATTTTTGAAATTTCAGCGAGGTTTCCTTAATTCCACGAAGTTGATAAATTTTTTGTAGCAAACGTCACCATGAAGGTCTTAATAATTTCAGAGGGGGGCAAACCAATTTTCAGGGGGGGGGTGCTGCCCTGAAAGGCACGAGAAATTCCCTGAGTTAATGTTATTTGGTCAAACTTTTACATTTTTGTTTTAGTTGAAAGTACACATCTCAATTTTAGTTTGCAGATTCGTATGTTACACTATCTTATTGTAATTTCATTATTTCATCATCTCTTTCTAGATTTCTGTTAATAATGAACTAGTCATCAATAAAGGGCTTAATATCCATTAATGAACAGACAGATAAAAATATAAGGCACATTTAAAAGCAATCTTATTGTAGAATTAATCATGCAGCTTCTGACCGTCTTGTGTACGACACTGGGCCATTATGTGTGAAAGTCATAATTCAGACAGTGATTTTTTAAGTAATGAAATGTACATAGTACAGTAGTTGTACTCTGACCTCTGTCCTTCCCCCCCTACACTTAATAATTTTATTTTTCATTTCTACTGTATGTAGGAACTTGTGTATTGTCAGAGTAAACAATGCCTGAGGGTTGCAATCTGATAGTGCCACGTACACTGGAAGGAACTCGTGGGAGAGGGAGATGGGATAGCAGATATCAATAGATATCGGTCGGTCCCTGGGTCCTGTTGTTTACGTTAGGAACAGTGACAACTGTTTTTGTTGGTGCAACACAGTATAATTCATGTACATAGGTTACTATGGTAACCAGAATAGTGCTGACGAAGAGATTTGAATCACTGTAATGATAATTATTGTTTTGTGTTTCAGGAGCCTATAAGCTCAGATGCCCTTTGCCGACTTCCTCCACCTCTACCTCCACCTGTCCCAGCACGGGGTTCACCAGCATTGGCAGTAGCACGGGCAGTCGGAGCACCCTCTCGCCCATCTCCAAGTGTCAGATTGAGCTGGACATCCCGTGGGATCAGCTGACCAGCCATTCAGCCGATGGAGACTGGCAGAAGATCGCGCCATTCAGGATCCTCAGCTTCGACATCGAATGTAAGGGTCGCAGAGGGGTTTTCCCTGAACCAGAGCGCGACAGCGTCATTCAGATCGCCAACATTGTGTCGAGGCAAGGAGAGGAGCCATTCGTGAGGAACATCTTCACACTGGACTCTTGTGCATCGATCGTTGGCAGTGAGGTCCGAGCTTTCAGCGTCAATGACGAGGCAAAGATGCTAGCGGTGAGTTTAAAAATGTCAGATTTCAGAAAGATGGTTGTTAGAGGAGTTAAAATGAAGCAAGGTGGGATTATGAATAGATGAGTATGTAAAGGAGTTTTAGGAGTTGTTGAGGAGTAGTTGGCCCTTGGAGAATGTCTGGTCAAAATACACTTGATTGTCATTGCCCATGCCTCTGTTTTTCCTTTTTCTTTTATTTATTTATTTATTTATTTATTTTTTATTTGCTGTCATTTTGCTTTTATTTTTCTAATCTCCCCTCCTTCATCCTTTCTTTAAGGAATGGAGTAAGTTTGTGCAGGAGGTGGATCCAGACATCATTACTGGCTACAACATTGTGAATTTTGATCTTCCTTACCTTCTCAACAGAGCCAAGAAACTCAATGTAAGTTGAAGAGGCGGTAAAGGAGGAAGTAGTGGCACAGACGAGGGATGAGGGACTGTATATAAAATTACTTTGTCAGGAATTTAGAATTCACTTTGTTTGC
>WLWI01004039.1_pt1 | contig 12482 bp, 14 predicted proteins | sample 6701501 | NCBI WGS metagenome assembly WLWI01 (sample SAMN12718690, study PRJNA515312) | sponge metagenome | isolation source: marine sponge | host: Mycale hentscheli | place: New Zealand: South Island, Marlborough, Capsize Point | collected 2014-11-01
GTATTTAGATCAGTCTTGTCATCTTTGTAGGAATCTAGTTCCTGAACATGAGACCCCTCCCCCCAACCACTTTCAAGTAGTGCCCCTAGTGGTTGATGTATAAATTCCAATGTATGCATGCAGTATAAATTGTAATGTATTGGAAGTTAGACCAGGCTCTGTGATTATAAGATAGGGAGACTTCGGTGGGTGGGCTTCTATTGGAGAATAGTTACTGTTATATGACTAAGTTGGTGCTAAGGAGTTGAATAAAACTCAATTTGGTAAGTGGTTTTCATCGCCTGACCAGAGACTCCGCCCCTCCTGTAGAGCCAGTGAGTCATAGAGGAATATTTAACTGCCATTCACTTTATTGCTATGGTTACTTTCTGTCTTCTTCCTTTACTACACATTGGTAGTCTGAGCTCATGTAAGCCGTGGTCAATTGCTCCCCCCCCTAGCTATCAGGACTAAGATAATTGTGTCACTGCAATTGCTTTGCATGTGGTCACAGTATTATGGGATAGTTGGAGTCTTACCCTCTTGTGCATAAATAATGCACTGAGTTTCTTCTACATTATCTAATTAACTACAGTTGCACCTTTGCACCCCAGGTAGGCAGGTAGTTTAACACCCACAAAATTAATAATCAAGATATACTTTCTCATAACAAATTATGTCCAAAAAATAGTATGGTCAGCCGCATGAATACATGGACAAGTCAGCATAAGCAAGGCATGTATCCAGTGCAGTGCTGATCTAGGTTCTTTCATCCAGTGCAGTGCTGATCTAGGTTCTTTCATCTCACCTTGTCCAGTCAACCAATCACCTGTCATTGTGAATACATTGTTGTGTTTGCAGTCATTCCAGTTGTAACATCCATCATCGTAGACGTGCCAAGTAGTCTTGGCTTTCTAAGTCCCTTTGCACCCAACGTCTACCGTGCAGATGCTCTGACATTCAACAACCGCCTCATAGCTTTCACTATCGCCCAGCCAAAGGTGACCGAAGACGGAGTACAACTGTATCAAGTACTGTCCAACAGAAGAGACAGAATTGACAATTGTTCAATTTCTACAGTTGACGATTCCATTTCTTGTTACTTTCCTCCATTCAATGTGTCCACCAGCAACTTGATGTTTGAGCTGGTCGTCAACAATTCCATTGGCATGGTCTCCAGGAGTTTCATGCTTATAGTTCAGGGTAAGTTTTTAATTTGTGTGGTACATGGCATTTTGTTTATGCCTCTGGTGGTAACATACAGGGTTCTAAAGGGGGGGACTGGAATTTTTCCACCACCCCCCTTCCCCAGATGATTAGAAGTGATAGCTAAGGACAATAATTATAATTGGTTTAATGGTTGTAAAAAACAAAGAGGTTGCTTAAGTAGCACACCACTTTTCCTCCCTAAAAAAGTATGCAAAAAATTTCATTTCCCTCCCTTCGCCCCTAAAGTGAATAGCTAATCCTATATACATCATCCCTGGCGTAACTCATTGATTTGGTCCCATGGACCTCCTGAGACTCTACTCCTGGAATATGGGTGTGTTTAGCACATCTGTGTGTGTGTGTGTGTGTGTGTGCAGATGTTCCGGATCCCATTGACCTCGGTATGTTGCGGTCAACTGTGATGAACCTCCTTCAAATAGTCCTGACTTGGAGGCGCCCTGATAGTAACAATGCTGACATCAGGTCTTACACTCTCTCCTACTGCCACCAGTTGGGTGGAAATACGTGCTTTCCACCCATTACTTTGCTCGCCTACAGTTCAGAGCTCATGACTGGCACAAGAGGTACTGATAGTGAAAACGATATCTCTTACGTCCTGCTTCATGGGGCCGACTTGAACACTTACATCAATGTTACCATTGTCGCTAACAACAGAGTAGGCATGGGAACCTCTATCAACGGCCCTGCTGTTGTGCCTGTGGCTACTACAGGTATAGTGTGTGTGTATGTATGTGTGTATTTGTGGGGCTGACCTAATACACATGCTGTAGTCGAGGGGCCGTAAATCCCTCGAGCTGAGTGGGCAATCAAGCAAGTTAAAGGACCAGAATGTCAAAGAACCACTTTAACTGCATCTGAGGTTTTGCGCCACACGTAGCTCAGAGTAAGGAAGACAGATACTGAGGCCGTCGTTGTAGACCTTACTAAGAAAAACGTATTGGCAGACATGCAAGGTTACAGCCACAGCTAAACAATGCTACACAGAATGGGGTCACTACACAAGCGAAACTTATGAATTTAATCATATACTGCAATTGTTCATACACCACTTCTCCTTGGCAAGATACATTTTATTTTACGACAATTAATGTCAAAGGCAAGGATGAACCAATTATTTCATTCTGCATTTATAGATGTCAAGCACAAAAAATTTCACTGACATAAAAACGAATATTATATTCTACTTGTATAGAAGTCAAGTGCATATCTATATAGTTTTCCTACAATTGACGTGAAGACGAATATTTCATTCTGCATTAATATACGACAAAAGCCAGCATTTCATTTTGCTGAGGTGGATGTGATACACACAATGTAGGAAATACATTATTGTATGTAAAATCTCCACCTCTTTACATGTGACACTGTGTGTGTGTGTTCCAGCTGATGCAACACCCATTAATGTTCGAAGCACAGCATTATCGGGCGTATTTGCAGTGGTTGTGTGGGACTTAACTCCAACAGCTTCAGGCGATGACATAGCCATTCTTAGGTACAGTGTGGACCTCAATTTTCTGGGAGCAGCCAATGACAATGCCTTTACAGTGAACACTAGAACTACACGTGGTTTGATGCTGAGCAGTGCAGCGTACCCCAGTTACGGGCCCAGTAGTAGGGTTGAAATTACAGTCACTGCTTTATACTCGTTGCCAACTGGCGTTCAAGCTGCCGCATCAGAATTTGTATTGGTAGTACCTGCTAGTAAGGCTATTGGTAAGATTACTGATTATGCAGCCTTCTTGTTGTTGTTTGCTTGTTTGTTTTTCTTTTTTCTAACGGTCGATTTAGCAAATTTTATAAATAGAGTAAAACAATTATTGCTAAGCTGAAAATATAACCTTTGTTTTTTGTTCGTTTGTTTGTTCTTTTTTAATCCAGTGATGCATTATTTTGCCGATGAATGATCCTAAACAAATACAGCATGTAGTTAGTGTTTATGTACATAGGTATTTATGGACAGGATTAACGTGGCTTTTGCCATCTTTTATTGACACGAATTAATTAGCAATTTTCCGATGAGTGATCCTGAACACATTATCATTGTAGTAGTGTTTATATATTGACTGGATTATCCATGCTGCTGCTTTGGCAATCTTTACATTCATCAGTACATTATTTTGCATTTTTGCAGTAACAGCTGTACTTCCAAATGTTAAAGCTGGGAGTAACCCTCGGTCAGCGAGAGTTGCAGACATTACGTGGCAGTTACCTACGAATACAGAGTTCCTGGATGAGATACGAGTGAGGTTTACCAGCGTACCCATTGTAAGCGTGGCCAGCCGCAAGAGAAGAGCCGCTACCAAGGCTCAATCCGTTACAACCAGTAGTACTGCAACCAGCACTGCAATTACCACTGCTCCCTTTTCAGACGTCACGGCTTGTGTGGATGCTGTCTACACTGGGAATGTCAGTGTTCCTCTAGTCAATCCTATCACCTTCCAGAGTGCTCAAGACAGTAAGTGTTGTGGTGAAGAGGTGGGAAGGAAAAATAAATGACCAACTTTAGAAAGGGTGCTGATTATACATGATTATATGTATATTACTATGTCTATTATTATTATTTTTTATTATTATTAATTTGTTATTATCAGAAGTAGAAGTAATAATTCAAGTATTAGTGGAAATAGTAGTAGAAGTAATTAGTAGTTGATTGTGCATTCACTTGGTTGTTGCTTGGTCAATTTAATACTTTAGGCATAGTGGTTCCTGTAATAAAGAAGTAATGATTGTGTGTGTGTGAGTTATGTGTGTGTGAGTGTGTGTGTGTGTGTGTGCATGTGTGATGTCTAGCGCCCACTCCTCCTAGGAGTTTGCGGGTGTCTCCAGTCGATGTGCGCAGTCTCAAGTGTGAATGGCTGCATCCTGATCCCACCAATGGACTCATTCAAGGATATGAGGTAAGAGAGAGGGAGAGATTCAACGGTGCAATGCATCTGCCAAACACGAGCATACTTATTATTAATATGGCAGGTGCTAATTAACCATCAGCGTGCATGCAAGTGAAGGTAATGTAGTCTCTTTGTCATTTGTTCGTTCACTCTGTCAATAACGGGTCTCGAAGACGAAGACTATTTTTAGTCCCAGCTATCATTCTCAGTTTAATCTGAAATGTTACATCTTTATTGTGGTCACTGCTCCTCCATACTTACTGGAGCATGTTATATATGTGCACATGCACACAAACATGCACACACACATGCACACACATGTGCACAAACACATGAACACACACATGCACACACACATGCACACACATACATGCACAAACACATGCACACACATGCACACATACACATGCAAACATGCATGCACGCACACATGCACACACACATGCACACACATACATGCACAAACACATGCACACACACTCAAATGCACACACATGCACACATACACATGCATACACATGCAAACATACATGCATGCACACATGCACACATACACATGCATGCACATGCACACATACATGCACGCACATATGCACACACACATGCACACATATACATGCACATGCACACATACACATTCATGCACATAAACATGCCACACACTACTTCCTGTTAAGTAGCTACCATTAAGACAGCAAATGATGTGCACGGAGTCCTCACTACTTACACTGCATTACACCTACTTATTCCTAGTTAAGTAGCTACCATTAGATTGCCACACTTACCCATAGAGACAGCAAATTATGCGCACGGAGTCCTCGCTACTTACACTGCCACACACCTACTTGCACACGCACACGCACAAGGCTCTCATGAATATTGTTTCTTTCTCTTTTAGATTGTGTACTATGTGGTAGGAGATGGAGCCAATCAAGCTAAAACTATGACCATAATGACCAACATGACTACTGGTATCATCCCTGACCTCTTACCCAACACACAATACGTGGTGAGGGTGATAGCTATCAATGGTGCTACTACTAATTCTAGGAGTGAAGGGTCTCAGCAACAAACTGGAATGACCGAATTCGGAGGTAAGTCTTCAATGGATTAAATATTTTATCTATTAACATATGGTTTCAGTTCATTCCTATTTATGTAAGGTGTTGTCGTTCTTTTGTTGTGGTTGATAATTGTCTCGCACCTTCTTACACATGCAGTTATATCAGTGGTGGTGGCTAGAGAGTCCATAGGTACAGCCCTCTCCCTCCCTTCCCCCCCACTTTAACCAACTGTTACGTACACAATTACAGTAATATTAATTAGCACTTAAAATTTACATCGTAAACACTCACTAATGTTGTATAACTGACTTGTGTTAATAGAATAAACTGACTGGTTGCAATGTAAGGTTGAAGCAGTTCTAGTTTTGCCATTTAGGGTTGCTCGTAAAAGGATTGAAGCTAGGACAACTACAGTTAATTACTGCTCTAAAAATTATGGAAACAAGAAAGTCAAATTTAGAATCCCTCAGAACAGTACGTGAATGAGAAAAAAAAATCAATGATTTTATTTAAAAAAATAAAGTCTTAATAGGATTATCATATTTTTGCCCAGCGAGTGCTACCGATTTTGTCCAAGCCTGGCTCATGAGTACTATTGATGTGCTTCAGCACAAACAGTGAGCTAGCTGGTCTAACTAAAATTCAAATTTGAATACAAATCATTCATTTTTTCCCCTCCTACAGTCACTCAACCAGTTACAGTGAACATAGTGCCATCAACCACTACTAACGGAGAGTTCTCTGTCCAGTTCACGGTGAGCACAGAGGATGGACCAGTAGCAGGGTTCCAGGTCATCGTCAGTAGAAACCAGCTGCCAGATTCCATGAGCATGCCCAACATTGGACCCTATTCCTCCGGGTGTGCGTAAGTTACTCTGGTACTAGCATAGTCTTGCTAGCAAGGGTTCAAGTGGAGAGAGAGCTGGGAGCACTCTCCTATAAAAAAAATATCTTTCTTTCTGTCTTAACGGATTAGTATGTTTTTTGTTTTGTTTTTGTTTATTACTTTTTATTTTATTTATTGTTATTTTTTATTGGTTTTTATTTTTTGTTTTTTTTTATATTTTTTTTCTTGTTTGTTTTTCTCCATACTTATGAATGGAATAAATATATATTAAACTTAATGTACTGGTATGTACATGTTGTCTCAAAAAATAACAAAACATACTTTCTTCCATTCTCCAGTTGAAGTAAGCTAGTTGTAGCATTCTTGCTGATTCCTTTCACAGTTGTTACTGTACCACAACATTCAAATACCATTAGCTGCGTACATGTATACGTAGTAACTTTACGGTCAGTGTAGCAATGGTTGTGATGAGAGTAACTAGTCTGTATATATAGTTTACAGAGTGGACATGCCAGAGTCTGCCCTAGAGTAACTAAAGACATAATGTACATCTTTTAAAGAAACTTTCGTGAAGCTGAGAACACTTTTAATGAAGAAATAATGCTGAGAAAGGAATCGTGTAACTTTTACTTCACTAGCCAAACGGTTTCTTATTGAATAAGTCACAATTAATCTCTTACAGTTTCTGTAAGCACCCCTTTGCTATCTATCAGACAATCTTCACTCTTACCTAATGAGGAAAAGAGCTTTGATATGAAGAAGGAAAAAATAGCTTCTCCCCTTCTCCCTTCTTTCTTCTCTTGGTTCACTTTTGAGTTTCTTTGTTTTTGTTGTTTTTTGTTTTGTTTTGTTGTTGTTTTTTTAATTATTTACTGTACTGTGTACTTTAGTACATATGTAGCCATAGTTGGGACTTTGACTGGCAATCAGAGAAGCGTAACGATTGGTACGGGGCAGTCAACTCAGTCTGGCTCCACCACGTATGTGGACCAAACACTGAATGGAAACACAGACTACTTTGTCATCGTCAGAGTCTTCTCCATGATTGACGCTTCAGTAAGAACAAACAAAAAAGACAATTGACTTGCTTACAATAGTAATAATGAGGATATATTTGCTTGACAATGTGCTAAAGAATAATAGGAACAATAATTACTGTATATAACTATGTTTAATGTAGACCCTCTCATATCTGAACTCTCTAGTAACAGAAGGTGTTCAGATAAGCTAAATGTTTGGGTATATCCAATTGATGAATATATTGTTAGCATCAGTATATTATTAATGTTTTTGATCAGCAATATTTTTTTGAAATTCTAGAACCAAAATATACAGAAAAGTGAAATGCAATGTAACAGCAATTTTTTTCTTTTTCTGTTTTAAATACTGCCCATTTAGAACAGCAGTGAAGGTACTGCTGCTTCAGCTGGACTAGATAATTTGAGACTGAAGCTCAAAGAGGGCCAGGTACATGAGCATCTACAGAATGCCATATATTTTTTATTTGTCATTGAACTCCAGCATGATAGCAGTTATCATTTCCATCCATGTGTTCGTGTGTAGGTATTTAATGACAGTGAAAGCAGCCCTAATCCCATCAGTGAGTTGACATTTAGTTTCTCGATTATGTATATTTTATTGCAATATTTGCATGACCATGCTGAGGTAACATACACACAATATTATAATCACTAGTGTAATCATAAAGTAATATTTCTCACTGTATTTCAATTTATATTAGTGTGGCTAAATTTATTTATTTTATTTATTTATTTATTTTATTATTATTTATCTAATGAACTGATGAAGATACTCTAAAATGCATTGGATTGCAATATATTTATTCTTATCTTTATGGTCTTATGTATTAATAGTGTTATGAGGAATTAAGGTACTATGTAGTTTTCCTTGATAGTAACAGTTGTCTATTATGAGTGTTTATTTATGTTGTTTGTATTTAATTTTTTTATTTAGGATACAGTTCAGGATTGAACGCAGTAGCAGTCATAGCTCCTATTCTAGCCATAGTAGGCATTCTCATAATAGTCCTCGTCATTATTTTGGTGGTGGTGGCCTATTGGTAAGACAGTGCTCCTAGTCATGTGTTTTATTCATATATGTTCACCAGGAAATTCTAGTGCAATCATTGGTGCAGTAGTGACATTTGCTGTAGTAATAGCTACTGTGATTATGGCTCTTGTCATATTGTTGACGTGCATAAAAAATGAAGCATTCAAGTCAGTATATGAGACAGCTAATATTATCTAGATGAGTTCTATTATTTATTGGAGTGTGCCATTTGGACAAAGTTAGATTAATAATTGTAATATTAAATTATTTTGCAAAAAGTTTGCCTATTGAAGATTCTCGTTTAAATATAATTGAAAATTAATGTTACAATAGCCTTTTTTTTTATTCTGCTAATCAAAATCTTTAGAGCATGAACATGTTCTAATTAATTCTACATCTTAAAGCATGATAAAAAGTAGATATAATCTGCAAAATGTGTAATTCTCAATAATATGTTGAGTCAGGTAAATTATGTACACAATATTTTTTATATTTTTTTATCTTTTCTACAAGTGTATAAGAATTGGAATCAATTCAGAAATGTTGCACCTATACTACCACCATATATCAATATTATACATGTTGTGTTGATAGGGTAGGATCCAATAGCTACAGGTCAGATAATCACGTTAAGAGTATGGATAATGACGATAATTATGAAGAGATTGAAATACATCAAAGCAGTAATTCCAAACCTGAAGATATGTCAATGACTACCTGTGCCTCATATGGAGACATAAAATTAACCAACTGTGCATCGTATGGTGAACTGTCAAATAACATCCAAATGAATCACTCAGTTCACTGTAATGTTTGGGATTCACTGTATATCTAGTTACATAAGCATGCTTCGTTATTAGACTTTCAACCTACTGATTATGTACATTACATTGTTTTTACAAAAATTGTAATCACTTGTACACCTGCATTAATATTAGTTGTAACTTGTGTTTTGACTTAGTATACCATGATCAAATGTAGATACAAACTATAATTCTGATACCTAATAACTGCAGACACCCCTAATTCACGGAGTTTCTCCCCATCCCCTCACCCTACAATATCAGCTGGTGGAGTGGAATAGCCTCTTTGAACTAACACAGCTAATTTTATAAGCAGATTTACCAATCCTAGTACAAATTACTGCAGTGAAGATATCTAGCAAAGAATAAATCATTTATTAAACTTGTTTAATACTGTGTCTCCATCCTATTCCAAATGAACCTCACCCACCACCTGCTCAGTGACGCACTGACTCTAAGTACTTTACCACCTAATCTACACCCCATGCTTATTCCCCCTTACCATTCCTGTCTCTAATTGACTGTCCCCTATGTACTTCTGCAGCATTCTTGCTGAGTGGTTTGGCCAAGGTGGCCGCCGGAAGTCCCTCCCCTAAGCTAATCTGTACTGGCTCACGACAATTATATGGTGTAGGGCAGATGCCCCATTTAATTGCGGCGGCACATGTTATCACAGCGGGTAGCACAGAGCTGCCCGCTGGACAGTAGCAAATAAATAGATAATTACAGTAAGCAAAAAAGAATAAAACTAAGCTATAACCAGACAATATATCCCCTCCCCCCCCCCCTAAATTCAGTAAGGTAAGGTGTGGGTGGGTGGGAATTTGCAATTCGAAGTTTCCACTTGTTCCGTTGTCCAAAAGAGGCTAGACTGGCCTCAAGGCAAATCCACCTGCTTTTTCTTCCCCGCCCCCCTCCCCGCCACTTGACCCCACATGCTGTAGTGCCACATGAACCATCATCCACCTGGCAAATAATTAGATCACAAGAGTTCCCGCCTGGTATTAATCCTACCTAATTTGAAGTAAAATGGCCATTAATCCTGTGTTTCCATCCTACTCTAAAGGTCACCTCGTCCAACACCATAGCCTCCTTTGTGCTGACTGCTCGGTGATTCTAATTACCTTGCCACCTTATATTATTCCCCCTTACCTTTCCTGTCTCTTATTGACTGTCCCCTATGTACTTCTGCTGCATTCTTGCTGAGTGGTTTGGCCAAGGTGGCCACTGGAGGCCCCTCCCCTAAGCCAATCTATGATGGCTCAGGGCAATTATATGGGGTAGGGCAGATGCCCCATTTAATCCCACCACAGGAGGCGCCGACCAAGCCCCGTGCCAGACACTGACCTCCTGCATGGGAGAGCCTCCTGCCACTAAGACACCCAAACCCATGACCAAGCAAATAAAATTTGACATGAAACTAAGAGAAAGGACGCTCATGGAAATAGAAAGCAAGTAAATGAAATAAACAACAGCAATACACACGATACAATAGGAAAAGTAATAATCAACATAGCATTGTGGAATATGAGGCTAACTGCTGCTGTGGAATCTTGGCTCTTCCAACAGCCAAGAGTCTTAATAGTTGAGTCCTTAATCCCTGAGAAGCAGCTGTTGTCGCCACCCCTAATCAGAAACTGTAGCTAGCACAGCTAGCCCCTCAGACTCCAGCAGACTGAAATGCTTGATAAACTGCTGCGACAAACCTTTGGGGTGTTAGTGGCCTGACCATCATGGAACATGAACTGGGGGCCAGTTTTTACTGCCTCGAACTAGCAGGTAACCAAGCATCACTGATACTGGACAGATGTCAGAGAGGACTTTGCCAATATACAATGTACCTCCCTGCCTAAAAGGATTTGTTTTGGATAATTCTAGCTTTATGCTGAGTACAGCAGGTGAGGAGCACAGAGCACAACTGAATATAATTATACACATATTAGAATGGTGACAAATATTACTGTAAGATGAAGCTAAATGTAAATTATTTATAGAGTCAGCATTGATGGAGAATTTCCTAATTTTGCAATGTTGCAGTCAGTGTAGCTGCTGTTTACAGTGGAGCTCATACTACACCATTGTACACGCCTACCACCACCTTTCAAACAGCACAATCTTGTACACAATCCTGTACGTATGACAAAAAATTAGAGTATTTGTGCATTAAGCAAGTGGTCCTGGGGGTTAGATTCCCCACTGACAGCCAATTTTTTTTTTAATTCCGCATTATTTAAACAAAAGCCTGTGAAAATGAGAGGATGTATCTAAAATAGAAATGATAAACCATTAACTATGTTTCTGTTTGTGTATTATACAACCTATTGGTAGTTTCTATCCAGCTGAGTTTAAAATACTAATGATACTGTCTATTTTGTCAGTTCCCTCAGTCCCTCGCCAGTTAAAGGTGACACAAGGAATTCACACTCTGTGGTGTGAGTGGAGACATCCTAAACCCACCAATGGAATCATTACCAACTATATAGTATGTTACCATTCAGCTAATTTCTTTTTTTTTTCTAACAAGTTAAAGTTCAACTGAAATTACTTGTACAATGATTATCCAATAGCTAATGTATAATTTCAACTTCTTAACAGTGCTGAAATTTTGACAACTGGATCATCATTCCTCTACTTAGCTATAAGCTTCAATGGATATAGCTAAGTAATACAATAATGATTGCACAATATATAATTGTCTAACTTCATTACTCAGTCTGCTTGACAATGTAACAATTTTACAATTGTGATCATCATTATATACTTATTTCAGTAGAATTATTAATATATGTAGTATGTTGAAAATAATTCCATCAATACAATATTTCTAAATAAAATCATTAAAAAAAGACCAAAACTTCAGACAAGACTTGGACTATCTTCACAAGATAAATTCTTAAAGATAGCTTTGTACTATACCTATTAGGTAGCCTACCAAACCAATAAGGATGCCATGATGAAACGAGTAGGAAGTAATGTTACTTCATTAACCCTCGGCAATCTGCAGCCCAACACTGAGTACAGCATATCAGTGACTGCCGAGACTATCACTGGAAGTGGGCCAATGTCCGAAAACATCGTGCTGACTACTGACTATGGAGGTGGGACATCTGTGACAAATAACTGAAGATAGTAGCATGGAATTGGGAAGAAAAATCTCTGAATTAATAAGTTTGCATTTAAAGTAAAAAAAACAATATTACAAAACATTTGTGCATTACTTAATGTTTTTTTGTGGTTAAAATTTTCATGGTGATTTTTTTCATGCACCTGTTCTGCAGTCATACCTCCACAAAAATTAAAAGTTGATACACTGGAAGCAAATTCTCTGCTACTACTCAAAGTGTATTTTGAAGTGAACCATAATGATGGATCCATAGACATGTTTCAAGTTGTAGTCAGCTATGATATGATTAATACTACAACTAATATAACAACTCTAGATTCTGAAAAGTAAGTACACAATCTGTTTCGACTAGCATACCATTTAATTCAGTAAGAAATATATTTATAATTTAAAATACTAAAATGTATTGAGTAAGGACCAGCATGACAAATCAATACATATACTAAAAAGAGCAAGAACTTTCATAAAGCATTTATT
>WLWI01004042.1_pt1 | contig 12470 bp, 6 predicted proteins | sample 6701501 | NCBI WGS metagenome assembly WLWI01 (sample SAMN12718690, study PRJNA515312) | sponge metagenome | isolation source: marine sponge | host: Mycale hentscheli | place: New Zealand: South Island, Marlborough, Capsize Point | collected 2014-11-01
TGATTCCACCAGGAGCTGAGCTTCGGCATTTGCTAAAATAAATAAATTATTAGATGGCCTGTACTGGCTTGTTACAACATATTTAGGAGTAAACATATTAAACTCTAATGCTATAAAAGAAAAAAAAAGTTAGTATAGATGCCATAGAAAGAAACTATTTGAGTATTACCCTAAAATATTTCTCATATTAAACTTGTAGTGAAATTACTTACTCATGATATTAGTATTAGTACTATGGTCATAGGAATCCCTTACAATTTTAATGATTTTTTTAACAGTCAAAGTTCAATTGTAGTAGCTATGCTTTGCACCTAATGATAGGCCAAAATTGATACATGTCCCACAGGTAGTAAATGAATCATTCTAGCTCTCCTCGCCTACATAGGATAGAGCTGAATTTGTACAATTCACCACTACCCTAATGTATGATAGGTGTAAGATAGGTAGTTTCCTACAATGAGGGACATGTAGGACACTTCCATTTTGGCCTGCTGTACAGCCTGATTTTATTCTAGCTAGCTAGCTAATTTACTTTATTTATTCTATCTATAGCTTAGCACGAGTAGAACCACTTAATTAAACATGCGTTGTAATGTTTCATTTGTCTTACCTATAACTAAAAGAAGTAATAAGAACAATTGATTCATCCGAAAGTGTCCAACAATTGAATTTTCCTCCACACAGAAATGACGACACAAGTTGTCATTGGAAACACAGAGACAAAATACGGTAAAGTACCGCGATGTCGCTTCGCCTCGCCTCGCCATGTGCGATAAAAATCCTACTCTTATTTCACGTACTACTTCAACTTACTTGACGGGTAGCATGCAAGACTAAGATGGTTGTTATCCACACCATTGCATAAATTTTAGCCCCCCAGAGCCCAAATACGGGTAGCTATACTAAAATTACTTTTGCATTACACAAAGGCTAGCTTGCTGCCAGAAAGTAGCTAGCTCAAATTCAAAATTATGTAAACAATAAGCTCCTTTTCCTCTCCCTGATAATTTGATAGTCATCTTTCTATGCTTCAAAGTCATAAACTTTGACATGACCCACCCTTATAACACTCACCTGTCTGTCAGTCACTCTGATTTGAATTCTAATGGTTATTTGCCTAATCATTATGACATGATCCAAAAGTGCTTCATGTTACCAGAATAGTGTGAGTGTAACAGAATCTATGGCTGAGTGATTCATTAATAAGCATTTTATCAATGTGTTTCTGAAATTGTAACGTAGGTGCACAAAATTAATATTTTATAACAATTTTGAAATATGAAAGTAGCCAAGAATTAAAAAATAATCATAAGAATAATGCATACTGCCTATAGGCAGTATAGCTATAAGCCCCATGATTTAATAAGTAATAGTTAGAGCATAAGTGCTTACGCATGCCCAGTTGCCACTAGCAACTTATCAGCATTTTCGCAGAAATGGCTAAAGGCAAAAAATAGTGCACACTTACCAAGTTAGTACACCTAGTGTAACAATATAGCAACGGGATCTAAGACCTATAATAACATTAGACATAACTTGCAGCTAAAGTTTACTATTATGAATCACTGTCAAATAAACTCGAAAAATGTGCCCTCTCAAGCAAGTTTCTACAATATTAGTCAGAGGATACAACATTTGTATTCATATTTTGTTCTTGTTGTTTTATTTTTTTTGTTTGTTTTTTGTTGTTGTTGTTGTTTTTTTGGTAAGCGACCTTTTTCCCCTGCCCTAGAACATAGCTACTTACAAGGAGCTCCAATAATAGTCCTAGTTTGTTTTTTGTTTGTTTGCTTTTCTATATGAGAGCCCAAACTAATGCAAGGGGCCGAAGTCTTCAACTGCTGATCATTGCTCACTCTTGCATTTCCAGAGTGCATTATAAAGTCTTGTGTGTGTCACAATGTCTGTGTAAATTCAATAGTAGATATACTGCAGCAGCAATTTAGCCTGCATAATATTCTATAACTATCAAGGCAGTTCTTATTTAGTGACAATGAACAGAATAAGGAAAAACTTTGTAGCTACAGATAGAACAAAACACTGTATTTGAATTTACTTTTTATATGCAACTACTCTTTACATTATTCAATCTCAATACATCATATTTTGTGAAAATGTTTGCTATAGCCATAATATGAAGAATAGATAAAAACCAGAAAAATTACTATAGATATAATAATTGATTACCAAATATTGCTCAGATTCTGTTGGAACAGTTTTGGACCAGGCTTTTAGTTTACAAATCAGAGGGGTTTTTTTTAGTGTTGTCTATTTTTGCCAAAAAATTTCAAATAATTATTGCTTTATTTGCAACGTAGAAAATAATTTAATTCTGTCTTATAAACAATGGAAAACAAAAGTTATTCTTATGAAAAGTAGATTAACTCTATTTCGGACTAAATACTTAACAATTAAATCAAATGCCAGATCTTTGCTTTCCTTGCTAATAATTTTATGCATAGCTGCCTAAATTACTTTTTTGCTAAAAAGCAAGCCAACAATCAGTGTGGTCCCTCACATTTACTCAATTCAAACTTTTCTCCATTTGCCTTCTCTGAATCTTAGCCATTTCACCAAAGAAGGGTGCTGGGACATAGCAACGCGCGCGCACCACAAATAACCACAAAAATCCGCCGTGCTCGCAATAACATCAACGACCGCTAATTTAGCTTGCGCGGGTAATTCAAAGCTTCCCGCCCACCAATTGATAAAATAAAACTAACCGAGGCCCCGCCCCCGCTATAAGTTGTAAAGAGCGCAGCTGTTTGATATTGTTTTTCTTGGCTTACTTTATCAGTATTGTTTCTCCCTAGAGCAGACACTGGCTCCCAGATTGTCTCCAAGCTTTGACAGGTAAATAATACCTCACTAATGGCTCCATTATTTTAATTTTTTATTCTTGTGCAAAACTTCTTCCTGATATGTATATCACTCATGATTTTTTTTTTATTTTACAATATTGTGATGACCAGTGATAATTTTTATGAATGTATAATATAATTATAATGATACTTGTTTTATATAAAAAATATTTTGAAATAGCCAGCTAAATATAGCTAGATGAATATTTTGTGATGTAGCTAGCTAAGTAAGGATGAATAAACAAATGAAGTGAATAGCTAAGTACAGAAAACTGTACACAAACTGAAACTGTAGAGTTTTCCAGCAGCAAAAATGGTTCACTAATCTATTACAGGTACGTACACACATTGAATATGCATCTAGCTAGTTTGATAAAAGGCTTCCCTTACCTGATCATGCCAAGAAAAACCAAGACTACAATAATCTCCTCACACTCGTTTCAGTAGGGCTTATCATCGAGAAGGAGAGGCGGCCAGAAAACTGGTTTGCTAACAGGTAGGCGCCCGAAAGTTAGAGAGCACCAGGAACTCACTTTGCCGCGGGAATCAATTGAATCTGTTGTGGGTGTGGTTTGAATGCAATCAAGTCTCTGCCAAAAGATCGCGTGGACTAATTTTTAGTCCTGGAGTCGATTTTGTGTTACTTCTCAGAAACACAGCGTAGAAAAGGCTCCAAATTTCGTACACAGGCTGATACAAAATGTTCGTTGCGATTTTTTTTGAAAGAAAAAAATTCGGGCGCGCTGCCGCGAGGATCAAATGAGCACAATCAACTAGACAAAACTAAGCAGAATTGAGAAAAAGTACAACGAAGGTTTTGAAGACAATCGACACATGTAGCAGTAGACGAAGAATGGGCTCGTCAGCGACGGCACCCGCGGAGGAGTTGTGGATTGTACACTTGAGGCTGAGGAGCTCGTAACTTGAACGAAAAGGCTCCCAAGGCCCGTTCTTTTTATATTGTTAGTCCATTAGCAGTACTCTTTAGGATCCACCCTTAGTTGGAGCTCTACAAACACCAAGAAAAAGTTAGTAATCCCTAGCAACCAAAATCCAATTATTGTGAATAGTTGCGTGGGCGTTGTCCCAGCACCCTTAAGGACTTTATTTCATCACATATGTCTTCCAATGCTTGTGATAACTCAGAATACTTTTCATTGCAGTTTAATAATGCAATAGTATGATTTCCCCCAGGGGAATTAGGACTAGCACATTCTTCAATAATACTGAAAGCTATGACTATGGCATGCAGACTGCGACTGATACAAGTTCCATCCCCAGTAATCTTAACACAAACATTCATTTTTTCCATAAAAACAGAATTTTCAACTACAAGGTGCTCCATGCATTTTATCAAGCGCTTGCTGAGTGACTGCTGCACTCCAGGAATATCTCCTGGGGTTGCTCGAACAATGCATTTACTATTCATTAGTTTTGCTTCTTTTTTTAAGACACTAGAGCGTGGAAGGGTAGAATTTATCATAGAAAATTCATGATATGCTACATCAGACACATTAAACCTTTCCTTTACATATAATGTTCTTTTAATAGTGGCATCAATTTTGTCAGGATTTGTCAGGCTAGTGTCAGAGGAATAAGAAGTATCAACTATTAAAATACTTCCATTTTCTTTATTTTCTAATTCAACTTTTTTTGTATCAAAATTTTCATTATTTACAATCGAAATAAGAGCTTGAACATGCATTATTATTTTTTTTGCGTTGATATTGTGGAGAACATTCTGACAACTTTTTTCTTGTCTCGGATTTTTGTGAAGCTTTCATTGACGATGCTATTTTTTTAGCTGAATTTTATAGGGCAACTACTTGATTGGACATTTCCTTTAATTTTTTAATCGACTCTGTAAGCTCACATTCAAGCTTTTTGTTCTTCTTTTTTTCACTCTGAATTAATACATTGGTAGCTTTCCTCTTTCTACTGTTAACTGGTACAATTACTTCATTCTCTTCAATTTCAATCGACCAGCAAAAAAAAAAGCAAGTGTTTGCATGGGAATTCTATCAAAATTTGGAGCTAAAGTTTAAAGTATATCTTGCTTAATGCTGTGAGAAACTGGGGTCAAGCCAAAGGAGTCGTGTTTTTGGGAGAAAAAAGTCCCCCCTCCCCCGCCCCAGAAGTTTTTAAGGGTCATACATACCATCCATACACAAATATATAATATGCATGTAACACATATCCGATTTTGCATTATCCACCACTAATATCCCCGATATTCAATTGTGTAACTCCAGATTAGTCTGGCTTAGCCAGACCCTTTACCTAACCACTACAGGAGAAAGGAATGGGGATCTTGGCTATCTTAGAGGAATGTGGTAGCGGTTATGTAATTACTGTTATGGTACCCATGGTTTGCTGGACAAGCTGACAGAGTACAACCACAGTTTATTGTACTCAGGCGCAGCAATCACCAACACTTCGATAGTTCAGGAAGACAGACTCAGCTATGTACACTTATGGTAAGATGCCCACTCATTTCAACAACGGCTGCCTAGGAAATGACAAAAAATGTTAACTAACCACATCCCTAAATCTTGGCTCTAGAACAGCCAAGGTGCATGATTGTCCTCAGACACTTTCTGCGCATAGCGGTTAGGTACAGGGTCTGGCTATGCCAGACTAATCCCTGATGGTGTCTAGCTTGCTTCACTCGTTTGCCAATTAGTAGAGAAATTTCATTCATCATGTTATTATAACTAGTGGTGTGCTTGAGCACAAAATATCGAACGAGCCTTCCGATAACATAAAACTACAGTATTGATACTAAATAACTAATATTTAACTTAGTTCACGCAAAACATTAGTACAATAGCAGTGGCGACCATTAATTTTAGCATACACTCTTACCTGAGTAACTCTTGAAGAAGTTCTCAGCTACAAAAAATAAAAAGGCAACAGTTATTTTTGTAATTTTAGCCAATTTCTTACCTCAGCATCCCAGTAGTGGCAGCTGCCTTAGTATTAATATTAAGCCATTCTGACTACCAGTGGCTTTTGACAACTAGCACTGGCACTTAGCAGCTCCAAAAAAAAAGGCTTCTATGTCATAGTTAGCATTGGAATTAACTTAAAAAACTAACGTTTCACAGGAATTATCTCACAATTTGGAGCCCAATTTCAAGTAAGACTTGCTTAATTCTGTAGTATCAGAAGCAAAATGGGTCAAGCCTAAAAAGCAGGAGAAAAAAATGACACCCGTGCTCGCGTTCAAGGAGTATACATGTACCACCCATCCATCCATCCTTATATACCATCCATACATTCATATAATACCATCCATCTATTCATTTATACTATACCCCGTTTTCAATAGTCACCCCTAATAGTATCTTACTTTGCTCTCTCGATAACTAACTTAATAACAGGAAGATACAACTACAATTCAGAAGCCAAACCAACTAAAACATGGTTACTGAGTGGTATGTAAATAACTAAAACATGTTTACTGAGTGGTATGTAAATAACTAAAACATGTTTACTGAGTGGTATGTAAATAAAAAAAAAAATTTAACTAAACTCAATAGATACAATATAATGTTAATTGAAACTAAAGGAAAAAAATTCCATATGGTAAAAATTGATGTCAAGATGTCACCAAAAGTCAAATTTGAGGTGGCTCCTTTGCTTATTAATCTTGTTTTAATATCCAGAAATTATATACCAAGTTTAATGATTTTATCATTAAATGTACAATTTCATTAAATAATTTAACTAACCAACTGTATTACAATACTTTAAAAAGATTAACTGTACTATAGTACCATTATTTTTCCTGGCAGATCCTTTTGTTGAAGCTGTTTCTGTTGTAAGTGCTGACATACTTTGTTGAAAATAATGTAAAGTTTTATGTTGTATCTTTTCATTAACAATGCTAATTTGGAAAATTATTATATCATACAGCAAACTTGGATCAACAGGAATGTGTGTGCCATTTTCACACTCAGCTCTGACAGCAATAACATTTCCACTGGATTCTCTCGAACTTTTTAGTATAACTTGATATGCACTATTTTGTAGAGAACAGTCACACTCTATTCGCATAAAGTCATGATTATCAATTATTGAACAGTTCATATCGTGTTTCTCTAGCAAATAAGAATACAACACAAACAAATAATAATAATGCACTTGAATTATTTTAGTAGTATTACCTTCCTCCTCTACAATGTCTGGTGCTTCAATTGAACTACTAGAGGGACTGATATTGCCTTCATCTAGATACCCACTACTGTTTATGTCATACATGTATGAAGTTTGCTTCGTTGAGCTTGATGACATATCCAAGTCTCCTACAGCACCTTGTATTACTTTAAAGTATTGTATGCGCATGTCATCATTTAAGATTATCAGCAGACCACCATACGCTTGACTATTCTCTAAATAATTGATCTGAATTGTTGATTCAGATTTGAAGGAATAATTCTGAATATCGAAAGTGCCTGAAACAGTTTTAAATGAAGCATTAAAGTGGAAACAATGCAATATTACTATTAATAACTCACTTATGTTAACATTAAATTTCACATCTGTGTCTAATATGATGAAAGTCACATTATATATTTGCTTTTGTACTTTATCCAGATTACTGAGCCATAAAGTTAATGTACTTGCATCATTACAGCCTCCTCTGTTTTGAACATCAATATTATTGGTTATATTTGTAGTGTTAGGAGTAATGGATTGAATTGCTACATTGCACACAGCTGGATTCTATAAAAATAATAAGGTATAATTTTCTGAAATTATTAAACAAAAAATTGTTTAAACTTAATACAACGCCACTAGGGCTGTACACTTTTTAATTATTATAATCAACTAGTTTGTCACTCATATTGCAAGAATTGAAATCCAATTAAAAAAAATACACATTGCTGTAAATCTAGAATATAGCTAATAGCCAATGTGCTCTGCCTGTCAGTAACAGTAATGGCAACCACCAATGACCATGATGTGTGTGTTCATGAATAATTCATTAGGTGAATTGGGTTGATATAAAGGATGATGATGACAGGTGCATCACATAAGTTTGTTGGTAAAGTATTGTCAATAATGATACAGAGTATGACTGTTGTTTAGGTATGTGTACACTGTAAGCTAAAACGTGCTAGTTCACACCAAAATAAGCGTGAATCACTTGTAACAATAGTCACACCAAAATATAGTGTGAGGTGCAACCTCATCTTTTTGGTGTAAAGTACACACCAAATTCAGTGTGAATTCACACCATAAGCAGTGCAACTTATGCTTACCTCAATGCTGAATTATTTCAAGTTAGGTAGATTTTAATATATAATCAACATTATTATTCAATAAAGATTAATGTACGTTCTGTGCCTGAATCCCAGATCTCATTAATCAGAGAATCACAATCTTTGTCTACGCTTTTGTCTTACGGCGCTCTGCGATAAAAAAAATCGTAACAATCGAACCGCGTCCAAACCATTCCTGGAATCAAATTACCATACCGCGCAGAGGAAAAGTCCTAGCTGCACTCTAAATACTAGATTTTTGTATAACAGGTAACTAAGGAAAAAATGAAAAAGTAAATTTGAATTTTTAAATTGACCGCAGTATACTAATTGATGCCAACGAGGTACTTCAACGGTTTTTCAAGGACGATTTTAGCCTTTCCGAGGGTGACTCCAGCAGGGAGGACGGCGAGGGTGTATTTGCTTACGCGGGATAGCAGCATTTTGACAATGCTGAGTTAGAAACTCTAAGCATAAAGAGTCGCCTTCAAACCTGATGGTATTGTTGAGCCAAGAAAAGCTTCAGGTGAGGTACAGCAGTAGAATTAAGGCAGTCACATTAAAGCTCTAAATCAATTTTATTGGTAGCTTTTCATGTATAGGTGTAACAATAGCTGTAAAACCAGCCAGACACTAATAGATTTACTTACACATACTACCTAACAATATTATCTACAATGCATTACTAGCTATAGTATGATAGCTATAAACAAGAATAAATTGTAACAATATGGAAAATAATTCAACTGAAGCTTGATATCCGATTACCCGGCCGTATTATTACTTACCATCGTGCAGCCCAGCCGCCGTATTTTTTTTTCCTCTTGAAGTAACCCTTCGGGATAAGCAACTGTCTTACTTTGTAGGGAGAAACAATCGGTCCTGGACATTAAGTTTCTATTGATCAGCCGCAGTTAAAAGCTTGCTCTTGATATTGCTCAATGGATTGAAAGTCCTGCGCGCTCCAGTTTTCGACAGTGAATGGGATGACGCCTAAGGCTACGAAATTTTTTGGTATCTCATAGCGACCTTGGGGTGCCACTTCGCGTTGCTTAGATTCACCACGCTAGTTATAAGCTTACAATAAGAAGACAAGTTCATAGATATAAGTAATGGTTATGAATGACGCAAGAATGGACACTAACAGATACTTTAAAAGGTGAATTGTTAGATAACAAAACACATGCCATTTTTTTCAGATTTATATTAGTAAGAATGAAAACATACAAATCTAGCCTACGACATTTACTTTAATTCATTAACAAGTCACTCTGTGACATTCTTGTGTTCTTTTTATATTTTCCAGGTAGAGTATGAACTTTACCATAGTACTAGTATTCCAAGGTTATGGATCAGCTTGGAAATTGAAGATACTTCAACTCCTTTGTCGTTTTTTTTTTCTAATGCTGTGTGGGATTTGATGAAAGTTGAAACGAATCGCTATGCTAATACCTACATTGAGAGTAATCCTAGAATCGCTATGCTAATACCTACATTGTAAGTAGTCCTAGTTGTCGTGCATGGTCAGACACCACTGTAAAGAGCTAAAAGCATATGTTGTTGTTTTGATTTTAATGGGTGTTCAGCTGCCACGGTTATAACTATATTGGTCAACTAATTTCTCCCTCATCAGCACTCCAGGTATCAGTAATATAATGCCACAAAAAAGTTTGAGCAGTTGTTTAGGTTATTTTACCTAAATGATAATGACAAGCATGTTCCATATGGTCAGGCTGGACATGACAAGTTATTCAAAGTTAGGAAACTGTGAGATTTGTTTGTCCACTTTTTGAATCTGAGTTTGAAATACATCAAGCATGCATTATTGATGAAGCTATGGTCCCATTCAAGGATAGACTCAGATTCAAGCAGTATATGAAGGCATAAAAGTGTTTTTCCTAGCTGATGATCCAACTGTCTATGTCAAGCGTTTACAAGTTTATACTGGGAAAGGACTAGACAGTTGTGTAAGTGATGTAGGCCTGTGTACAAAGATTGTGTTAGACCTAATGGAAGGTTTTGACAACATGGGTGTCCAACTGATAACAGATAACTTTTAGACTAGTCCTCTTCTTTAATAATTGTCTATACAAGCATCAAGGTATCAATGATTGTGGTACTGTACACCCCTCACGAGTTGGCTTTCCACCTGAACTAATCATCAAGGCTACTGAGTTAAACCGCGGTACATACAAGTATTTGAGTAATGGTCCTCTTCTAGCATGCTCATGGGTGGATAAAAGGTCCATGTATTTTCTCACTACCATGCATATTGGTGAGCATGTGGGAAATCCAGTAGTGAAAAGGAGACAAGCTGATGGTAGTCAAGCTGATGTTTCATGCCCTCCTTGTTTACCAGACTATCAGAAGTGCATGAGAGGTGTAGACAAGGGGGATCAACGTGCGAGTTACTATAATATTGGTAGAAAATCAAGGAAGTGGTGGCATCATATTTTTGTTTATTGTTTGGAGGTGTGTATTTTGAATTATTTTTGTATGGAGAAAATGGTCAGTTATGGTGAATATCAGCAGCCAGGAAGGAAGAAAAGAGATATGTTTTCATTTTGGCTTGAGCTTGCAAAGGAGCTAATTGGTAGCTTTTCTTCCAGGCCTCAAATCAGTGGATGATCTCATTCTGTATAGCATATTCAGCTTGATAACCTCAACTCTAATTTAGGCCAATGGCCAGAACATGTAGATAGGAAGGGAAATTGTGTCGTGTGCTTGGCCATCATACAGCGAAGAAACCTTCCAATAGTTGGAAACCACCTCATCCAGTGTGAACACTACAAGGTTTGCTTGTGTAGTGCTTCTAACAGAAATTGCTTCAAGAAAACCATACATTAGTTGACTTTTCATTGTGAACATACCAAACTTACAAAAACTTGTGCATTATAATTTCTACCCTATAAATTAATTAGTTCATGTAATAATTTCACTAAAATAAATTATAATATTGATTTAGCAATAAATTATACAGTAAACATTGAAATGAAATAGTATAAAAGGTTTTAGCAAGTCCAAATAAATATCAACTGCCTTAGAGTATATTTAGTATATAATTGAGACAGTAGTATTCTTGTAACATTCCATATAACACCAGGTACTTGACTCTATACTATTATTTCACCAAGATAAGTTTGAAATTCAAATAGTAATGATACTCATATTGTGGCTTGAAAGTGCTAATTATCAAAAATTAGTTGCTAAGCAACAATTTTTTACACTAATATTAAATTTAGATAATAACATGCATCTTTTTAAAATTGTTGCTACAAACTATAACAAACTTGCCGGTGAAAGGGTTAATACATTCATATTATAATATATAATTTGAATACATGTATACAAAGTATTTTTGCAAAGTTATAAGTACGGTATAGTTACTACCAGTGGGGTCAATGCTAAATATCTTGTTTTGATAATACATAAGTCAGGTATAATATTATATTAATTTTTAAAACTACTTTCATAGTATTATTATCTCTGAATATGAATTATGGTGAAGACAATATTAAATATGTCTCTGATGTGGAGCTCTCACAGACCCTGTTTTTCCCAGATGCCTATACATAATGGTAAGGTAATGGTTGGATATGCCAGACTACATAATCTTATGGTTCAGAAATCACATTATATGTTCTGGATAATATTAATTGTTTGACTAGGTATTGATTACAAGGTTCAGATCACTAATCGTTACTTGTTTATTATTTCAAACCTAACTAGACGTAGCTATTACGAGCTAATAGCTGGTTCAAAGAAAGTTTTTATAAGTTACTAATTCTGCTATTATTTTGTGTAAGCTTAATCCTTTAGCATCCATGTGCAAAAGTGTTATAGTAGTCATCCTGTCCATTGGTTTGTCTGTTAGTCAGTCATGCTGACAATTAACTGCTGACATAGGTATAAACGCAACAATTTAATATCTGTATTGTGCTACAATTATCAATATTTCTTACGAAAATGTGAAGATATAAGTTTCATGTAAGTAATACCATTTGTAAGAAATGCCCCCAATTGTCACATCGTAGTCACCTGAACAAACATTTTCTTGCCTGTGGTATTTTGGCTTTATGCAGAGTATTATAATAACATGAGTCACAAATAATAAACTTAAATTGAGTGAGCTAATTACATGAGCGCCCTTCTAGTTTTTGCTGCAAGAATCCTTGAGTGTTAGTAAAATGCCATTAGCTTTTAATTGGGTTAGAGGAGATTGCACATCAATAGTTTGTGTTGTGGATTAAATGAATAATAGTGAATTCAATTTTAATGGAATCACAATGCATACTATAATAGATAGAATGCTGACTAAATCCAATTTTAGCGTACACTATTA
>WLWI01004044.1_pt1 | contig 12469 bp, 10 predicted proteins | sample 6701501 | NCBI WGS metagenome assembly WLWI01 (sample SAMN12718690, study PRJNA515312) | sponge metagenome | isolation source: marine sponge | host: Mycale hentscheli | place: New Zealand: South Island, Marlborough, Capsize Point | collected 2014-11-01
TGTCTTCATTCATAGTTGTCAATATATCATTGTGTGCACCAATTATCACTGCTAAATTCTTCCTTTTTCCCTAGCCATTTATCATGAAAATTCTTGCAAGTATACTTACAACCCTAAATATTCAAATAAAAAAAATTCTTACAAGACTACACAAAGGAGGCAACATTCGATTTAAAATAATTTCTCTGTAAGTGTGTATGACTTTGTTTATGAAACTTTTATTAACACCACATTCATAACCTTAACACCTCATATTATACACACTCATGGTTGGTAGTCTACCAGCATGCTATACTTTACCCTGTTTTCCTATGTCCTTAACTTCCACCACCCCATCTAGTTCATGCCAATAAAAGTAATGTTCAACCAGTAATTTTTCAGTGTTTTTGTGTCTTTCATTTCACAGCCTGTAAAAGAGAGAGAATACATCTAATGTCTTTCATTGTTCAATTACCATTATATCAACCAATATTTACCTAACCATTGTGAGTGCAGCTAGCTATAGCTACTATACAGTCTACTAGACAATTATCTACCAAAGTTAGACTGCATTCATTTGGTCCTTCGAGCTGGATAGGAGAACATGACTAACCAGGGATCACAACCATTACCAATCTCACCATCGTTGTCTACTACTTGTAAGTGGAAACCTTTACCTAGTTACCTGAGGAAGTCTGTGGAGTGGAATAGTTTGAGAAACTACTCACCTACTAAAACCTTATACTTACATATCACTTCATACCATTTACCAGATTGATTTTGAATTTTGTCAGATGTACCAACCTCGAACCTTTACGGCGAATCGAGCACCATGATGGCAGAAGTTGTAATGTTACGAAGAACACAGAGAGCACTCAAGTATCAAATTACAAAAGATAGCAGCATTATCAATGACCACACCTCGAAGAAGTTGAGTTTACTGAGAGACAATTGAAGAGGTACCAGAGGCCAGAAAGATCGCATTAGGCAGGAATGGTAGTGTTGCTGCCTGTGAAGACATATTTGCTTGTGTCAAGACTACCTGTGATAAGAGGATTATTTAGAGGAGACATGTTCAGAATGAGCTCCTAAAGCCTGGAAGAAGTCTGAGGTACAGCAAGTGGACAATTCATTCTCTCTAACCTTCATGATACTAGCTTGTTTGATGGAGATCACTTAGCAACTGCAATTCTGGTCAACAACTTACCTGAGAGTTACAAAATTGAATGAGATAAAACAACTGTCAAGTCAACCAATACTCCAGGAATGAAGGATTTCTTGGATTTTCTCACACTTGCTGAAGCTGCAGCTCCAGAGGATACATCAACCACAACAGCTAAACAATTAACACGACCATTGGAGAAGTCAAAGGGGAATGCCTCAAAACATGTAGTGCACTATGCATGGACATGAGGTAAAGCTATGTAGTGCTTGCTCTTCTAAGGATCACCCTACCTATACCTGTGCACAATTCCGGAGTATGTCAGTGGAAAAGCGCAATGAAGTGATCAGACGAGCTATAGCTTGTTCAAATTGTCTTGCAATGGGTCACTATAACAGATTGTCGCTGTCAAAGTAGATGCAAAACATGTGGGAAGCTACATCACACGATGCTTCATCTTGAAACTAAGCCTGCAAAAACACCTAGTATAAAGGCACCTAGTAGTAGTATCCTGACTGAAAATATCGCAGTCTGTACCTACACCTGTTCATCCAAAGAACTGCTTTGCTGCAGACATGTCAAGTGGAGGCACATGAGCCTGCACCCATATCAGAGCTTAACTAGACTATGGAGACAGTTTCAGTATCTTTTCTAACCGAGTTACCAAGATGTTAAAATTACCAAAGACCAAGGACAGAATAGCGCTACGTGGATTGCATGACCTTCAAGGTGAAGAATGCAATTACCACGCACTTGTGGAGCTTCATGACATACATAGCATGGATCAGAAGATCAGTGTCGATGCTGTAGTGTGGACAATGAAGAAAATCACCTCCAATCTTCCACAATTAAGCATTTCAGAAGCTAACAATGGGCTCACTTGCCGATCCTGACTTCGCACAGCTGGGTGCCCTTGATGTTCTCCTTGGCAGTTATGTGCTGTCTCACATCTACACTGACTATGTGAAGCGTGGTGGCGAGAATCAACCTGTTGCATATGGCACGATCTTTGGGTGGACTATAGGAGGATGTCGTGAAGAGCCAACAATTAAAGTACACATGGCAGTCAGCGTCGAGGAAGACACAAACCAGATTCTCAAGATTTTTGGGAAGCTGAACAACCACCACCATCTAAAGAACCTTTTACTAAGGATGAGGAAAGAGTAGTAGAATGTTTCAATAACACTTGCATTCAAACAGGTGAAGGACGATACCAAGTCAGATTTCCATGGAAAGACACCACTCTGCAACTGTATGTCAGATTCACGAAGCATAGCAGTCAAGCGATTTTACCGCACCGAGAAGTCTACTATTCAGCGAGGAGTTTAGGATGATTTCTCTGCTGGAGTTAAGGAATACCTGACCCTTGGGCATGCTGAGAAAGAATCTTCAGATGAACTATCTAAACTACCTGATCAAGTGTATTACATGGCAATGCATCCTGTGTTGAAAGAACCAAGTACCACTACTAAACACAGAGTTGTTTGGAATGCTTCGGGACGTTCGGCAAATGGAGTGTCTCTCAATGACCTGCTACTACCAGGCCCTTTCCCGCATCAGTTGAGACACTCAAATGGACTGTCTGTATGTGGTTATTCCTCATTTGAGCAGTGAGATTATCGAGACTGAACGTCAACTTACCGCATTATTGCCCACATTTATGATGTCATGGGTTGGCTAAGTCCCTGCACTGTAGTAGGAAAAGTACTTCTTCAGCGACTGTAGCAGAGTAGAATCTACTGGGATGAAAACAAAACCCTGAAGAAATTCTGGACGATTGGACGCAGTGGGAAGCGGAACTCTCTCAACTTTCTACCATACCTATACAGCATTGCTACATTCAAGATAAACCAATACAAAGTCAACAACTGCACGGGTTTTGTGATGCCTCAGAGAAGGCATTCGCGGGAGTTGTTTATCTGCGCACATTGTACTTGGATGCCTCAGTTAATGTTCTATAATTATGGCAAAGACGAAAGTTGATCTCGTCCATGGAGAGACTATACCACGGTTTGAATTATGTGGAGCTGTTAGCCACGCTGATGAGCCATATCAATACCACAATGAAAGTGAGAGATTATAATATTTTCCTTCGGAGTGACTCCACAATATTTTTCGTTGGCTGAGTGGTGATCCAAAGCACCTCAAGACTTACGCTGGAAACAGAATTCGACAAGTTCTTGAGTTAACAAGCCACACTGCTTGACGTTATGTTCCGTCCATATCAAATCCAGCAGATTGTGTGACCGGAGGACTTCTACCATCACAGCTGAAGGGCCATGAACTGTGGTGGAAAGGGCCAAGCTGGCTTTCCCAATCACCCAATGATTGGCCTGCCATGAAGCTTCCAGAATTAGAGTCAATCCCAGAGAGGAGAGCCAACATTCGAGTTGAAATCGCCAATACATCATTTGACATTGTGAAAAAAGGTTCTCTTGTTTGACATCATGCATTCGAGTCACATCTCTCATTAGAAAATGGATTCATAACCATTGCCACATGGAAAAGTGAAAGGTAAAGCTGACCAGGCAAGAATATGAAGAAGCAGACCAAGTACTTCTCCATGAGTTACAGAAGAGATTATTTCCAGCTGAGCTGGATACACTTGCAAAGAATTCAACCTTACCCCACAAGTGTTCCACCATTCTTTTATAGATTAAGTTGGAACACATAGGGTAGGTGGCAGGTTGAAGCACAGCCTCCTAGCTTACTCTAGGCGCCATCCTATCCTATTACATGCAAGCAGTAGTTATGGAGCACTACTTATACGAAAAGGTTCATGCAGATCTACACCACGGAGAACCCAAGGCTATGAGTGCACGCTTGACTAGAGATGTTTTGTTGATAACATGCAAACAAGCTATCAGAAAGATTTGGCACCAGTGTGTCATCTGCACCAAACACAGAGCAAAGATGGCAGAATAGATGATGGGTAAACTGCCTTCAGCAAGGGTCAATCCTTCTCTACCTTTTTTACCATACTGGTGTGGACTACGCTGACCCAATTTCACTAAAGCAAGGCATACTGAGGGTGAGTAAGCTTACATATGTTCTCCAAAACTTCTAATGTTTTTTGGTGATAAGCACAACAGACTCCCACAAAAGACTCCTACAATCCTCCGAAGTTCGGGCAGTGTTCCAGAGTTATGTGCCACACAATTAGTGGGAGATACGATCTGTAGCTTTCTTCTTTAAAAAAAAAAACTCTTTCAATTGCTGAAGTTTATTTTTAGTGCCAACAAAGTTAGTGCCATGGTCAGAATAGAGGTAGGCAGGGACATTTCTTCTTGCGACATATCGGTCTAGACAAACTAGAAATGCTGTAATTAGGTCTTCCACCAATTCCAAATGTATAGCCTTGGTAGCCATGCAAACAAATGCTGCGATGTATACTTTGATGAGTGTTGGTTTGTGCCAGTTCTCACACCTGCCCACTTTTTCACTGAAACAGTACCTGATAGATACAATGACCAAGGCTGCCCAGTCTACCCAAGTACATACTGGACTTTAGTACAAACCATACATCGTTCCTTCTGGACTAGATTTCAGAATGAGTATCTGCAGGCTCTCAATCACATGAATAAATGGTCCAAGACTCATGCCAACATTCAAGTAGGCAACTTAGTGGCTATCAAGGACGAAGGACTAGACAAGAAGCTGATCATGTTGAGGCCGTGTATCCTGGAAATGACAAGCTGGTTAGAGTAGCCAGTGTGAAGACCGCTACCGGGACTTACAGAAGGCTTATAGTGAAGCTCACTATTCTGCTGAGAGTTGATGACACCTAGAGATGTCTTGGCGGGCAGGATGTTGGAGTCCAAGGGTGAACTGTGTATGACTTTGTTTATGAAACTTTAATTAACACCTCATTCATAACCTTAACACCTCATATTTATACACACTTATGGTAGTCTACCAGCATGCTATACTTTTCCTTTTTCCTATGTACTTAACTTCCACACCCCACCTAGTTCAAACCTATAACGGTAATGTTCAACCAGTCATTTTTCAGTGTGTTTTTGTATCTTTCATCGTTCAGTTACCATTATAGTAACTAACATCTACCTAACCATTGTGAGTGCAGCTAGCTTTAGCTATGCTATACAATCAACTAGACAATTATCTACCAAAGTTTGGCTGCATTCAGTAAGTAAATATAATAAAATGACATGTACAGTTCATACACACCGTTAGTCGCATTTCTGAAAATAAGAAATTTTAACTCACCATTTACACCTTTTTCCTCAAAAGTTTTCGCTAATGTACCATATTCACAGTTTTCCAAGGCTTTTGCAAGAGAGCTCCAAGACGGATTGGGATCATTCAAAAGCCAATGTGATATTATTTTTAATAAGAGATTATCTTGGTTATTGTTGGAGTCTAGTTTGAATGTCTGGATCTTACTCGAATTTATGTCTAAATATGCACCAAATAATTCAGATTTAGAAGCTGAGAAATTTCCTCGCCTTAGTTGACACAGAATATTCCTCTCACTCAGATTCCAATCTAATTAAAAATATGTTCACAATAATAATAGTGTGACTCAATACAGATTAATAGATCGTAAGTTACCTTGTCTTACATCCCTTGGAATTACACAAGCTGCCATAACTGATCAACTAAACAGTATTTTTCTGCCTGCAAAAAAAATGACAACTGTATTATTAAATTGTAAAATACATATCAACAGGTGGCATAGTTGTTTGAAAAAGAATTAAATATAACTAACAATTCTCTGGTATGTGAATTATTATGAGCAACCCAAATTAGCTAAAATTTTCTACTTTGTTGATATTGCACTAACTTCAACTCTTGCGATTATTTTATTGTTTTATTGCCAAAATTATACTAAAGATTGTTTTGGATTTTTTTGTAGTTTACTGTGAAGTGATGTGTGTCAGTTGTTACAACTTTATACATCCTTGCCTCATGGATATATGTAATGGTACTTTACGACAGAGTTTGCAGCATATATTCTGACATACTCATGCTTTAGACAAGTCTAAGCTATTAAAAATTCCAAGCTATACGTAATTGTAAGGCTCCAATGCTGTAAGGATACTCGAGGTTTTTTTCAAATATTTTTATCATGAAAGACAAAAACTAAAGACAATATTTGCTCCAGGAGACCTTTTCATAAATTTGTGGCAGTTTTTTTTGTTTTGTTTTTACCCATTTTGGTAAAATATTAATTAAAACTGGAACCTTTAAAAAGTAAACCATTATTTTCTTGTGACCTGAACTATAGTATGTCCAGTTTGAGTTGGCGTGACCACGAATGTGGTAAAAGAGGAATGCACTTGGTGAAACCGGAAACCAATAATAAAGGTCACATGACAGTAGTAGCTCACACACGCAAAAACATCGACACTCGCCCACGGGTAAAATCGGGGCGGGTCTAAGGTGCGCATTATTACCGAAGTTTACTTGTTGAAATGAAAAAGAAGCCTGGCAGTTTCTTCCATGGCTGTACTCCAATATATGTCTGATCACTCGTAGTTTATACAAGGTTCTAGTTGTGTGCTAAAACTGGCTGAAGACTGAAGATGGTGATCTGGAGCTACTAAATCTTCGAGGAAAAGAAGCGCAAAACTGCAGCTGAATGCCACCTTAATTAAGTAAGTCTAATTGTAGTGTGCTTAAGCATATTTAAATTCTATTCTTACCTTTTCTTCCTTCCTAAAAATATTTTATGACTGACATATATATATATTTCCACACTAGATATCTTTACAATGATATTTTTAGGTACTTGACCTGTGATCTCACTATATCACAAAGTGTTATCTCACTGGCAAGCTCATTACCACCTGAGGCCTGGCCACAAGTTTTCTGGGTTTTTACAGCTACCTTTACTCTAGTGGAACCTACCAAGCCAGGTTAGAGCAGCTGCTATAATATCTGCTGGGGTTGTGGGAGCCCCTAGTGAGTTTTTGCTAACTTTACACCATGAGTTACAAAAACTACTTCAGTGAAGATATCTAGTGTGGAATAAACCACTTATTACACTCAGAGTGATATGGCTAGATATTTCACTCTCAGGCTTTATTTTCACTCACCTTTGGCTCTTGAAAATAAATTAGCCTGCTCCCAGTGAAATATTTCACCATATCACACTCTGACTCATGTAATAAGTAATATATATAAAACTTATTACATGAGTCAGAGTGTGATATGGCCAGATATTTCAAGAGCAGGCTAATTTATTTTCAGGAGCCAAAGGCGAGTGAAAATAAAGCCTGAGAGTGAAATATCTAGCCATATCACTCTGACAGAGTGTAATAAGTGGTTTATTCCACACTAGATATCTTCACTGAAGTAGTTTTTTTGGTAACTCATGGTGTAAAGTTAGCTAAAACTCACTAGGGGCTTCCCACAATCCAGCTGATATTATAGCAGCTGCTCTAACCTGGCTGGTAGCAAGAAAACATGCAAAGATTGTGGAAGCAAGCACTTCACTTGGAAGAGGTACCAAAGACTCAAGCCTCAATGAGCACAACAACATCCAACATCCAACCTGCACTACCTTCATCAGTTTCAGAGACAGACGTCACTTTCCTTACCTGTTCCTAGACCTACAACAATTTTGTGGATATGTCAAGCCAAAGTGGAGCAGGAAGGACTTGCTCATGTGGTAAGAGGAATTTTAGATCCAGGATCCACTGTTTCCTTTATCATAGATAGACTGGTGAAGACTATGAAACTCAAGACTTCTCCACTGATTACTGAAGTCACTGGCATAGGATGTACTCATGCCGGAACTTGTAGGAATGAGTCAGAAATCCTGGTCAAGTCTCCATATGAGCACAATGCTCCTTCTGTACAAGTCAGAGCCACAGTCATCAAGTCCATTGTAGGAGACACTCCCTCCACAGATTTGTTGAAGGAGGTGGATACCTCATTCACGAATTCTTTAAACCTCTCTGACCCTAACTTCAAGATATCTGGGGGTATAGACCTACTCCTTGGTCAAGATGTTTTAGGTCAAGTCTTAAGGATGGTGTTGTCCGCTCAACCAAGAATGAATTGTATGCCATATACTATCTTTGGTTGGGTGATTGGTGGGTCCTGTAAGAATTCCTCTGAAGCAGCTGTTACACATATTTGCTGCCATGCTTCCACAACTACCGATACTGACGATCTCCTGTAGGCTTTCTGGGAGACAGAAGAACCACCATCCCAATGTATGATGAAAGATAAAGATCAGCAAGACTTACAACATTTCCATCTAACACAAACAAGGGAAACTGATGGACAATACATGGTGAGCCTACCTAAGAAGCAAACAGAAAACAAGCTGGGAAACTCACGACGACAGGCTCTTCAACGCTATAACAGCAATAAGAAGGCATTGCTTCGGAAAGGGAAGGGGGAGGAGTTCCTAGCTGCTTTACATGAATATCGTGACCTCGGACATGCGGAGCCAGTTCCCATCGAGGATTTGAACAAGCCTACGTATGATTCACACTACCTGCCAATGCACGGGGTAGTTAAGGAGAGCAGTACAACCACCAAGCTTAGAGGGTTTTTTTATTTCGGCTAAGACATGATCAGGCTACTCCCTCAATGACTTACTGTTCCAATTTCATATCCTTTACTGACAAACATTTTGCTTTCTTTTCGTGTATACACGATTGGACTATCAGCTGACATCTCAAAGATGTTCAGGGAGGTGTCTCTTCATCATGCAGACAGAGATCATCATAGGTTTCTCTTTGAGGATGACGGGGAGGTTCAGGATTGGAGGATGAAACAGCTGACTTTGGTATAAACTGCTCCCCCATCCTGGCAAATCCCCTATTCTAGCTTGGGTATAGTCATGGGCTTGACCGGAGCTACTCGAGACTTTGCGACCACAAGGGTCACGGAAACAGTGGTGTCAGTGTAAAGTGCTCGAACATATACAACTGCAGCGATGGCCAGTTGTGAAGCATCACAAAAGCCATGTAACTGTAGAGAGTGTACCTTCTTCTCGGGGTTGAAATATTTCCTGGAGATTGGATGATTTGTTACCAAAGGTAACTCCTGTAATTGGAAGCTCTGTGCAGCCTGACGCTGGTGCTACAGCAAAAAATAGACCGAGGGGTCAGCAAAACTAATACATTTTCTATTATACTTATGTCATTTTGCTGGACCTCTGACATTAAGAAAAGGTCACACTCGTAAACCAGTTTATGTGAAAGCTTATAAATTTGCCTGTTCATATGTTTTTCTGCTAGGGCAATTCACTTGGAATTGGTGTCTGACCTGAGCACCGAAGCATTTCTTGCAGCCTTCAGGAGGTTTGCTGTCCGACGTGGATGTCCTGAAGAAGTTCACTCTGACAATGGTTCCAACTACATAGGAGCTAACCATGAGCTTGAGCACATGTACAATCTACTCACTAAAGAAACAAGCTCCAAACTCATTTGCAGGTATTTCAATAATTCTCGGATTAAGTGGTCATTTATTCCAGGAAAGGCACCTCATTTTGGAGGTCTCTGGGAAGCTGGTATCAAGTCTGCCAAGTCTCTACTGCGGAAGACAGTCGGGAGCCATTCCCTCACCATTGAAGAATGTTCAACCATACTAGCTGATATTGAAGCCACCTTGAACAGCAGACCACTCTGTCCTCTTGATTCTCAACCAGAAGATGGAGTAGATGTGCTCACTCAAGGACATTTCTTGATTGGAAAGCCTCTCAAAGCACTTCCCCAATCATCATCTCAACAGATCCCTCTGACTGCACGAAGGAGATGGAATCTCTGTCAGAAATTTGCTGCTGACTTTTGGTCTAGATGGACTGCTGACTATCTCCAATCTCTACAACGGAGACGGAGTGTGGTCAGGTTGTCTTGATCAAAGACCAAGAACTGTTTGTCAGGACATGGCCACTAGGAGTGATCACTGAAGTACATCCAGGACGAGATGGATTAGTGAGGGCTGTTACCATACGGACATCAAAAGGAGTTTATCGTCGACCAGTTACACGAATAGTTCTGCTTTTCAATCCAGAAGTAGACACAAGCCATCTTCTGCCCGGGGAGAATGTTCAAGCTTCAATCAAGGCTTAAGCCTAAGACATAACTCTCATACACATTAACTCTCATACACATTCATATTAACATCATTGTACATACACACTGTTTCCTGTACGTCAGGGGTGGCTGCCCATTATATAGCCTAAGGGTTAACATGCCTAAAGGCTGACATGCCCACTACTCCTAACAACATTGTTTTAGTTTCTGTAGTTACCTTTTAGTATTAGTATCTAAAACTCATTGTGTTATCTATCTTGGTACTATAGTGGGTAATTGTTTAGTTGGGATATCAAGGAGGATTCTGAAGGTCAGAGATAACTACTCCCATTCACCTCCTGCCTGACTACTATTTATCCAAATAAATCCCTACATCTGGCTCGTGAAAATAAATTAGCCTGCTCATGAAATATTTCGCCATATCACACTCTGACTCATGTAATAAGTATTATATATATATATAATTATGTATAATATATATTATATATATATATATATATATATAATTTTATAATGACATGAAATTGTGGTATCTACAAGCAGCAGTTGAATTTAGAGGGTGGTAAATAGCATTCCCATGACCATAGAGAAGTGTACCTATATACGATATGTGGATTAATGAGCTAAAGCATAAATAATGGCATATAGTTGAAGATGAAAAATAAATCATATTTTATTTGTCAGTAAACAACAAAGTGGCCGTGTTTCTAAATAAATAGGCCCTAATTAACTGTTAAAAGAATCTGAGTTGACAAACAACCCCTCATTGTAGCTTGCTCTTATTAAGTAGCCCTTGAATAGCAACAAAGTCCTGAGCCAAAAACGAATCAGAATGTCAAGCAGAAGAGTAGAAACGAATTCATCAAACTACGACTGCTATTTGTTTACAATCATCTTTGAGATACTGCACATGTGATTGGCCTGGTTTGAGCGTGTGAGTAAATCTCACCGCGCGTAGCGTGGGAAACGTGTGGTTTTATTTATTCCCATAGACTTTTCTATTGAGTTTTGAAACTGCACTTTCCTGCCAGCCGCTTTGACACGAGCCTTCGAATGGTACAAACCCCGAAAGTGTAACTTCTGTTCAAAAGTTAGTAACGGTTTTTACTGCACCAACTCAACCTGGACATACTATAGTTTGTATTACGGTGTGACAGCAAAAGTAGTCCATAAGCTCCACCATAAATGTATGTGTAACCTGCCATTATACCAGAAAGTAAGCTGCATTTTAAAATAAAAATTGCATCTAAGAAATGTCCACATTTGAAAATGGCATAGTTCAGTGTACAATATCGGAAAATATTTCACAAGCACCCACACATAAGTATATATGCAAAGTGAAAATACAAGCGTGCGAGTGAAATGTGGTTACTATATTGTATGACGAATGTAATAAATTGGTAATTATACATTGGATATTTTCTAAAACAGTTTATAAACTGCTTCAAAGCCTCATTGTCAGATGTAACTTTACCATACTTTTATAATTCAATTGACACATGTCTGATGATATTTTATGGTTAGTAGTATGTTGCGTAAATTGCCCATTCAAAAATGTATTGGGGAAAATCGTTCAATTGAAATTGCATGGGGAAAGTGAAGCATGTAACTAAGTGAAATACCACAGTAGCCAAGTGAAATGGTATGGATAAGTGCGCATGCATGCAGCTTTAGCCTAAAAAACATACGCTTCGAGTAGTTTCTAGTTGGAGACTATGTCATTCTTTAGCGCAGAAGTTCTACCCATGGAATTGTTCAACATATTAGGAGGAGCCATAGGTTGAAAATGAAGTCCAGTGGAAGCTAATCCCGAAATACAGAGATTGTGAGTAAACATTACAGAGTAGCTACAGAGCAAATGATTGTTAAAACAACAACAACCTGGCCTACTATTAACGAGTGATAGTACAGGTAACCAGTGCTATTAGCAGGGCCGGAGGAAGCTCTCATAAATTGGTCAGGCCAGGAAGTGGGCATGGCTTTAGACAATTTGTGGGTGTGGCCAATGCCAATTCATGGTTGTTGTCAAGTAATATATACACTTTCATTCAGAAAAGCTACTTTATTTTCTTGTACATAACAAAAATTGTTTATTTTGTTTACAATAATGATGACGATTGATGACACAGATGTAACAATGAAATTAACAAAGTAATAGTAGTTTAATTTACATCACAAATATTCATTGGCGAGCGAGCGTAGCGAGCGAGACACTTACAGGGGTAACACAATCGAAAATCGGGGATGTTTATAAATTTATTTGTATATATGTTTGGACGTACGTATGTCATTTTGTACTTTGACCCTCGCG
>WLWI01004047.1_pt1 | contig 12462 bp, 24 predicted proteins | sample 6701501 | NCBI WGS metagenome assembly WLWI01 (sample SAMN12718690, study PRJNA515312) | sponge metagenome | isolation source: marine sponge | host: Mycale hentscheli | place: New Zealand: South Island, Marlborough, Capsize Point | collected 2014-11-01
CTTGCGCTATCAACCCTAACGCCATAAGTGCTAGTGCCATTCCAGCCCATAAGGGTAGGGTAAGTTGCAGTCCATGCGGCAGCAGAGTTAGTGTTGTTAACACTCCCACCATTTGGTGATGTCGAAGAAGATGCGTCAAAAATAGTGTGATTATTACCATAGTTTTTCCACATCATCTGACCAGCAACTGCACCATCAGTCACTCCTTTATAATTTGTTCTACCAGTGCTAAAAGTTGTTGAAGTACCTGCATTACCAGTTACACTTGTTTGGACAATGTTTGGAGCTGTATTAGTTATTGTTATATTAGGTGTTGTAGTACTATTCGCAACAGATGCTGATATACCTGCACCTGCTGTCACAGCAACTGAAGTTACACCGCTTCCAGAGGGTAGGTTAGCAGATGTGTAAATTGTTGAAACTGCAACTGATGTTGAATTTTCGTTCCCTCCGTCTATTGTAATTGTCCATGGCTCGTATGTATTTGCAAGGCTTGTTGTATAACCTCTTGTCATGTTATGAACAAGAACACCAGTGTAAGCTGAATTAGCAATACTAATATATGCTTTACCGTTACCGTCTCTTCCTACATAAATATCAGGTGAAGCTGTTCCAGTTGTTGTATATATTGCTTTGGGTGAATACCATTGGTTTGTAGTTGAGTACATATAAGCACTAACCACATAATTATGTTGAGTATAGTTAGTATAAAGCGTAACCTCAATACTAAACATTTTACTACTATTAGTATTAAAAGGTGCTGTACATCTAACTCTTCCAGAAGCACCAGCTGTTGTACCATAAGTTGCTAAAACAGCTCCAAGCTGACTATTTGGACGATCAAGCGACAAAGTACCAGTGCTTGTAATTGTTCCTCCCGTCAATCCGTTGCCGGTTGCTACTGAAGTTACTGTACCTCCGCTTATGGTTGGGAAATTAGCGATTGATCCATCACCTCTTATATACTGTGCTGTTGTTCCTGTTCCTATAGCAAATTTATTCCAATCACCCCAAGACGTAGCGCTTGTACCCATTTGTCTCCAAAGATTTCCATTAGCTGTATACGCTAATCTAACAGGATAACCACCACTCATATCACTTCCACTACCGTAAGATCTCCAGGTCATTTGACCATTATAAGTACCCCCATCATATAATCCGTTCGTTGAATTGTGTTTAAAGTCAAACCTAATTAAATTATTATAATCTTCAGGATCTGGATTTGAGTTTCGTGTGTCAAAAGAAGGTAGGTGTACAGTAGATAATGTTCCTGTTGAAGTGATTGTTCCTCCAGCTAATCCATTCCCACCTGTTACAGATGTAACTCCACTTACAGTTGATGAGGGAGCGTAAAATCCATCAGTAACGCCTGTTCTGAATTGAGCTGGTGTTACATATCTTAAATATGCATCGTTGCTTGCTGTAATTCTTGTGATTGATCCTGTATGGTTACCGGATACTGAGTTTATCCAGCCAAAATTGACATAACCATTAGCCTCAGTTCTTACTATTTGATTAGCAACATTATTGACTCCTGTAGTGTTTATGGCTAGACCATTAAACGTAGCGCCTTGTACATTTCCAGATACCGTTAATGTTCCGGATATAGTTTGTCCACTAAGAAATTTTATCGCCATGTAAGTAAATTAAAACTAACTTACAGATATAAGAACTCTAGCGGCACCAGTACCAAGTGCTGTTGTTGTAGATAATGTAACTACTGTTGTGCTTGTTCTCACTACGTCACAAATAACTGTGTCATAAGTTGAAGTATCATAAACTTGTACAATGACATCTCTTGTTCCTAGCCCGTGAGTTACAGCGTATGTAGTGGCAGAATTATTTCCAATATCTGCCGCATAATTCAACCCTGTTCCAACACATGCTTCAACTGCTGTACAAAAGTCTGTAATTTGTGTAGAAGGGATAGCTATATTTGCGTCTGCAATACCTGTTATTATTCCTTTTCCGTCTGCTGTTATTTGTAATGATTTTGTTACTGCTCCATAAGATCCGGCTACTCCTGATTGTGAATCTAAAGCTACCGCACCACTAGCGTTAACCGTTAAGCCTCCAGATGTTGGAAAACTTGCAAGACCTACCGTAGTTGCAGTTGCTAAATCTGTATCTGATTGTACTATTACAAAATCTCCTTCAACTGAAGCTCCTGCCGCTGCTGCCGTGTTACATATAACTTGATCTCCTACTGTAAGTGGCGTTGCTGTGTTTCCAAAGAAATCACCTGCTGTTGTACACACATAAAAATCTCCAACCGCTATCGCTACTCTTGCAGCTCCCGTTGTTAAATTGTCAGTTCCACCATCAATAACACCTGTTGTAGCGTTAAACCCTCCTTTTATTTGTAGAGATCCCACAACTGCATTGTCAACGTATTGTTTTGTTGCTGCATCAGCGTTTGCTGTTGGTGCAGCTAATCCAGTAATTTTATTATTACCCATTGCTAAATCAGCACTAGGAGTTCCTAATAAGTTAATAGGAATTTCATTACCTGCTTTTCTTTTTTGATCAGTTCCATCTAATACAATAAATTCATCAGCCGCAACCCATGTTTGAGTCATGTCTGGTAAATCTTGTAATTGTAGATTATATGTTACGGTATCCGTTGCGCTAATTACCGCATCTAATCCGGTATTGTGTGAAAACGTAATTGTGTTTCCATTTGCAACTGTTTGAGTATTTGTTCCATCACTTATATCAAAACCTGTTATTGGCTCTGTACTTGCAGTTACTGCTGTAATTTGTCCTTTTTTATTGTACGAAATACTTGCTGGATACGCAACACTTCCGGCTGCTGCACTAGGCGCATTATCATCCATTGTAATTTGAACCTGTCTAGTTGCTCCAGCTGTTGTAGTTATAAATCCTGTTTCGCCTAATATTGATGCTGATTGTCCATCTCCAATTGTTTGATCCGCTCCAGAGTCTCCTTTTAAAATCCAGGTAACCATTCCTGAGCTTACTGTTTTCCATCCAGTTGATGTGTTATATTTTAATACATCATTCGTAGTATCAAATATCATTTGACCTACTCCTGACACTGTAGGATCACTAGCTTGATTATCAACCTTAAAGGTTTTAAGCTGGTTGTTGTTAAGTGCTATACTTGATAAATACGATATTGCCATAATTTTTTATTTATTAATTAAATGACGCTTCCCCTGTAAATGGTAAAGAAAACGTTAATGTAGCTTGGTTTAAACTGTTAAATGCTATTTGCGTTTCTACTTGTGCATTAGCATTGTTTGTGTCAAATATTGTAACTGACGGATATTTATTCAAATTATGATTTATAACATAAACACTTGCGCTTCCGTCTAAAGTGTACAAAAAATTCGCATCATTTGCTCCAGCGTACGTTAGCAAAGATATGAAATAATCTTTGTTTGCAATTAAGCCATTGTTGCCTCCTTTGTATGCGACAACTATGTCATAGTAATTAGGATCAGTTGCGTTTTGCACTGAAGAAACCCATGAAAAAACTGCCCATCTAGACACATCATCACACTGTGTAAGTAATACCTCAGAACCTCCTAAAGGATTAGCATAGAAAGAAGATATATCAATACCTAGATTTGTTATTTCAAATTTACTTAATGTAAATCCTGTTATAGTGTTGTATGCTACTGTTGGCGCTGCTGTTGCTCCGTCTGCTCCAAAAAAACATCCATCTGTTCTTGGAATCGTATTTGTATATTTAAATCTTAACGCTTGTTGTTGAGTAGCAACTCTATTCATGTATTCCGCAACGGAATCAATTGTAAAGTTTTTAGTTGCGTAGTTACTATCAGCGTCCGATCCAATCCAATAATCTGATCCAGCTAAGTGTGTGTCTAATGGATATGTACTTATTCTTGCCATAGTAGTAATTTATTATTTACAAAGATAATCAAAAGAAATTATCCTTTTTTTACTTTTTCAATCGACCTTCCTCCGAAATAAGCTCCAATTACGGTAATTAAAGTGAGCTGCAAAAGATCCGTCCATTTTTCTTCAACATCAAAAGCAATAAACCCGCTGTCAATAAAAACCATTACTACAGTAGATACTACTAAAAAAATTAAAGTGAGTGGACGTACTGATTTAGTTAACCAGTTTCCGTGCTGCAAATCTGCCTTCCATCTTTCTGTCACATTTTTTTGCATATCCGCTTCAGCCTCAATAAACACCTTGTCCATTTCTTGCTTTAACTGAGCTCTTTCTTCTTTTGAAAAAGTATGTTTATCTATAATTCCTGATATTTTACCGGCAATGTCTGCGCCAGCTCCTCCAAATAATTTTGCTAATATTTTTCCCATAACCTATTGTTTTATTTTAACCTTTGTTCTGTTTACATCTATTCTAGATATAGATTTAGATTCGTAACGAGAAGGTGAGCTAATATTAATTGGATTAGGATTTTCTCTTGGAATAAATTTATTATTATTATTCCAGTCTCTATTTGTTCTATTGTTGTTTATTTTGATTTTACTTCTTAGCCTATTGGCCGCAATTGTTAGTTTTTTTTCTTTATAAGCCTGTATCATATCGGCATAACCTTCTTTACTTCTTTGACTAATTCTTCTACCTTTCATTACAGCTACATAACGAGGCTGTTCGTACATATAATATCTAGGTGTTTGATAGTGATAGTTAAAATAAGGATAACTAAAAGCCCAATTATACCAGAACCTGCTTCGGTTCCAATACATATCAAACGAATTAAATGGATTCCAAAATCTAGCAAAGGATGCTGATGAATAAAAAGAGAACGGTTGATTCATAGCAAACTGAGCATAATTCCATCTAAAAGTAAAATCAGTTCTTAGTTTCCAGTTTAATCTTGTGTAAGATAATGTATCTATTTCAACGGTTGAAGGAACATCTAACCATACACCTGTAGAAGGTGGCGGTGGGTTTTTATACACTCCACAACTTACAATAAACGCTAAAATAAATATTAGTTTTTTCATTTATCTGTAATGTCTATATAAACTGTTTTACCCTTATCTCTAACAGCTTTTAAAACTCTGTTTCTGTTTTTTTCTTTATCAACATAACTGACATGAACCCAATCAGGATTTTCTTCATTTCCGAATTCGTAGATAAGTTGATCAAAGTCTAATTTTTCTTTTATAAAATCAAACATCTCTTTGTTTGTTTTATGTCCGTAGATGTCATCCAAATCCATTGCGTTTCCCTGGCAATGCTGTGAACGACTACTTCCCCCAATCGCTTTATTGAGAGCTTCTGATCTATACATGCTGTTTATTTTTATTGGGCCACCAACATATTCTCTAAGTGGTTCAAAAATTTTTTCAGCAAGCTGTTTCATGTTAGCTAATGCATTTCCATTAGGGGTGTTAGCTAAACCAAGTCTTAAAGCAGTTATAGATTTTGTTGCTTCTTTTTCTGATATATGTTTACTAATCATAAGTAGATTATTTTAATTTTTTCCACTTATGTATCGTATATCCAATGGATAATACTAGCAATATAATTTTTAATGTTATTTCAAGTTCAGTTAAAGATAAAGCAAATGCCGTAGTATTAATTGAGTATAGTTTCCAGTCATCCATTATTAACGATTTCATAAGTTATTTCTAAGTTTAATAGTGCTGAATTTGTTTGCACATATTCAGGACACGGTACTGTTGTTTTTACCATATTGCAAGACAGTTATTTCTAACAGCTGCGTCGGTACCAGTAGAAAAAATCTGTAAACATTGTACAGGTAAATATTCTCCTACCTTGAAATTTGAAAACGTTACATCGTTTCCAGATATGGTTTTTACTTTAATATCTACATAAGACTTCGCTAAATCCATTGTTCCTTCATTACTTCCAACATATATTAAACATCCTTCTGAAGAATTAATTCTTTGAGATCCGTGTGGGCCTCCTAAGAATATAATATAATCTTCTGGTGATGTAAAAATATCAGCGCTAATTGATAATATAGTGCTGCTGTCTATTGCTGTAACAAACGCCGATGTATTGTCGGTTGTATTATAAACAATGTCATTGACCTCAACATTACTAAAGTCTGCTCCAACATCAACTAATTTATCAGCAGTTGCCGCTGTAGTAGATCCAGATAATTGAGGTAGGTCGGGTGAAGGGATAGGAAGCGAGTCGCTTGCTATAGGGTTTAATACTAGACCGGTATTAACGGTAATTTTAGGGTACGCCATGTTTTTAATTTAGAGGGTTAAAAATTCTCTTTTTTATTCTTACTTATTGTCGTATGGAAAAACTCTATTTAGAGTATCCCTACGTTGTTGACAACCGCAGGGCTTTCCAGTAACAGCTGCTACTTTCTCCACAACTGCTTTAATTCCGGTTGCCGTTGTGATTTTTTCGATCGTGTCTCCTAGACCTTTTGATTTGCTCATTATTTTAATTTATTGATTTAATTTAAATGCGATCCGTCACAGTTTCCATTAGGATCCTGAGTGTTCCCACATTGACAAGGTTTTGTTTTATTTTTCATTGTCTTCTTTTTTATCTTTTAAAAGGCTTTCAATATACTTATTTCTTTCTTCAATTCTATTTTGTATTTCAGAATTTCTAGAAACATAGTCTATTTGCTGAACGCTTTTAGGTTTCTTAACTACCTTAATTTTTTTCTTTGCCATTAACTTAAATGTTTATGAGTTTTCCAACTTGAAGAGTGTCTGTATGACATTCCTGAGTCTCCCCCATAGGCGTGACCAAACTTTTTTTTTGACATAGATTTTGATTCGTCTCTACGATCTTTAAAAGATTGAGACTTTTTTCCGTGCTTTGCTCCTAATGATTCATCTAGTCTTGAATTATATCCTTGTTTTTTCATAATAGTAATTATTTATAACAAATATAATAAATATTTTTTAGCATCTCCAGCGCCTTCTAGCTGCACAAATTCTTTTCTCAGGTGTCTTGGAACAATTAATATTGTGCATTTTCATTTGACCTAAAGACCTAGAGCAATAAGATTTTCTTCTTTTAGCTCTCCCTTTGCTAGGTTTTTTTTCTGTAACAGCAGTTTTTAACTTTGAACCTGGATTTGCTCTTTTATATGCAGCAACTCCTTTTGCAGTCATACCCGCACCGGCAGAAGCTTTTCTGTAATTACCCCCTTTACCAGTAGTTCTTGCTATAGGCATTATTTTTTTATAGTTTTAACTTTTCCGTTATGAGTACGAGCATACTTATGTGTTTTAGTTTCTCTAATTAAGGTTCCACTATAAGTTTTACCTCCCCATTTCCAACTTACTTTCTTTGCCATGATTTATTTATTTTTTTTCATTTTCGCACCAGCGATTCTATCAGCTTTAGTAATTCCAGAATTATTATCTATACCAGCCTTTACACTTAGCATACCAAATTTATCAATGTCTCTGTTTTTAAACCCAATCTTGTTGTAATCTTTTTTTCTCATATTTATTAATTTGAAGTTGCTCTACGGCGACTTGATTCTAACATAATTACATTAACTCTGTTTTGTATTTCTTCAATAGAAGCTTCAATTTTAAAACTAAGTCCAGCTTTCCATTGTCCTCTTGGTTTTCCGTTTTTATCAAGTAAAATAATAATAGGCACAGAAGTTATTTGTGCCCTGAGAGATGGGGCTTGATCTTCTAAAAGAGCATATTGTACTTTACAATTTTTTAAACCTCTTAAATTATAATTATTGCTTTGGTTCCATTTTGCATTTATATGCATTATTTTTATGTCTTGAGCATAACTAAACCATGTTGATAATAAAAAAAATATGTATATAAAATGTTTCATCTTTTAAATACCTTGTTTTCTAAATCTTTTATTGATTCTTTATTTTCTTCAATATCCTCTTTCATGTTTTCTGTAAGCTTATCAATTTGTATGACATTATTTCTAATTAACTCATCTTTTAACTGAAACTCCATCCTTTGTACAAATTCATCTCCGCTGAAATTATCAATCTTGTTGTGTAAGTCTTGCATGTCTTCCTGAAGAGAAAACCACATACCAGCTAGAGATACAGTGCCGGCTACAATCATTCCGATAGTTTTTAAATCTAACTGCACATTTGTGTCTTCTGATATTTTTGTTGCCATAATCTTATGTGTTTCGGCCTTGGCCTCTGTATTTGTTTTTATATCCGTTCTGTCCTCTTGAAGCATTCTTAGAATGAACTCCAGGACGTTTACTTGATTTTGAAATGTAATTAGAGGTAATAATTTTAGCCATTAATATTTAGACTTGACTTTCTTACCAGTTTTTTTTGCATGTTTCTTAGCTGCTGCTTTTCCTGTTTTAGTGTAGCTAAATTTTTTACTTCCTACTCTTGGCATAATTTATTTATTTTATTGTTATTTCCTACTTTCCAGTTAATAAAGCTTTTCCATCTTTCAATCCTTTTGAAATAGTATTACGAGTTTGCTGATAACCTTTAGTAACTCCTTTAGATACTTTTTCTTTTAACGCTTGTGTTTTTTTTCTTTTACAAGATTTTATTGCAGCTTTTTGTTCAGCAGTTGCTCTACTCAAAGAACCTTTTTTGCCCATTACAGATACTCGACACCTTTCACTCATAATTTTTTATTTAGTATTTTTACAAATATACAAATTTATTAAAATGAAATCTAAGGGCGTATACAAAAGGAAGCCTACCACAAGAAGGACTCCTACACATGACTATTTAAAGTATTGGAGAGTTATAAGATATTGGGTAAAAGCTAAATATGGTTTAACAACTCCAGATCTAGAGATGTTATTGTTTTTATATAGCGAACAAATGTTTAATAAAACTCAATTCAAGAGGTTTGAAGAGGTAATGAGCTGGGATATTAAAAGATTTAGCCGTTTATTAAGAGACGATTGGATACATGTGTGGAGAAAACGTCAGGGTAACCAAGCGACACTCTATGAATTAACATATAAAGCTAAAAGAATAGTAACATTAGTCTATAAAAAATTAAATGGCGAAGAAATTGCAGAAACTGCGCACGCTAATCCGTTATTTCGCAACGATGCTTCGTATATGGACAAGGTTTACCGAAACAGTATTGTAGATATGAATGATTTTATAAAACAACAACGACATCTCTCTCAAGAATAATAGTATAAGGCACATCGTTTATCAACATGCTGTGTCCTGCGTTTTTATCGTAGTATATTAAATCTTTTTCGTTAATAACACTTACATCGTTACCGGTTTTTACTACTTCTCCTTTATGATACCTAAATTCATCTACGTCAGACGCAGATAATAAAAGGCCTGATTTTGTTTTATGCTCTTCTTCAATTTTATTTATAATAATATATTTTCCAATTGGCTTCATTAGTATTGTTGTAGTTTAGGTACTCGATTATACGTTATGTTAGGTTTCTGGCGGTGATCTAAATTCCATTTATTTATAAAATGTCCTTCTAAATCAATAATAGTGTAGCCTTGTGACGCTAATAATTTTATAGCTTTTATTTGTTCCTGAGCTTTATCAGGTAATGTTTCTGATTTAAATAGCTCTTGCATGTGTGACTATTGCATTAGTTGATAATATAGTAGTTGCTACTGATACTGCGTTTATCAGAGCGTTCTTAGTAACTTTTAAAGGATCTATAATCCCCATTTTGTACATATCACCTATAACTTCGTTTTTAACATCGTATCCTACATTTTTTTCATTGAAGCTTATAAGTTTTATAATTTGTTTATGATCTTTCCCTGAATTTATAATGATTTGTTGTAATGGAACTTGAATTGCACTTGTAATAATATCTAATGCAGTATTTTTATTATTACTATCATCATCATTAAATGTGTTTAGTAAGGATGCGTGTGCCATATACAAGGCTAATCCTCCTCCAGTTATTATGCCTTCTTGTAAGGCACTGCGCACAGCGCATACCGAGTCATCGACTCGGTCGAATTTTTCTTTTTGCTCTACATCACTGTTAGCTCCAACGTAAATACAACCAATTGCCCCGGCTAAACTAGCTATACGCTCATTGATAAAGTCTTTATCTGCTTTAAATGCTGTAGCCTCCTGCTGAATCTTCAGCTCATCTATACGCTTAGTAGTCTCCTCACTTATTGTTGCCTGGTTTTTAATTAAAACACTTGTGTTCTTACCAACTATTATCTTATCTACATGTCCTAGGTCGTCAAGATTTAATAAACCAAGGTCATCACCAGTCTTCTCAGAATAATATTTCGCTCCAACCGCAAAGGCTATGTCTTGCATTAACTCATGGCTCTTGTATCCAAATTGTGGCGGAACAATATTACACAGCTTTAGGTTGTTTCTAACTACATTAGCAGCTAGTGTGTTTATTACATTGGTTGCACATGGTGCAATAATTAATAATTTCTTGTTTTGCTGTATAATTGGTTTTAATATATTCTCTATTTGCAGAATGTTATTTATCTCTTGGTCACAGACCAGCACCATCACATCCTCAAGTATACACTCATCCTTACGTTGATTGTTTAGAAATAAGTTAGAAGTGTATCCACGGTCAATCTTAATCCCATTAGTCACCTCGGCATACGTCTCATGGTTCATACTCTTCTCAACTGTCACAATCCCATTTACACCAACCTTGTTATAAGCTTCAGCTATGATTGATCCAATCTCTTTGTCGTTGTTAGCAGATATAGTAGCAACATCCAGTAGCCTGGACTTAGTAATCTTCTTAGAGTTTTTTTCAAGATCCTCTATTATATCTTTAGTATAATTGTTTATATGCTTTATAACCTCAGTAACGTTATGTTCTTTAGTTAAATGTTTTTGACCGGCGTTTACAATAGCCTCAGTCAGAACGATAGCTGTAGTTGTACCGTCACCAGCGGACTGAGCTGTACGACTGGCTGCATCCTTCATCATTTGTATTGCTAAGTTCTCAATAGGATCGTCTAAGAAGATTGAGTTAGCTACAGTTACCCCATCTTTAGTTACAGTTATACCAGCGATGTGATCAGGAGACTCTATAAGAACTGTACGGCCTCTAGGGCCTAAGGTGCTCTTGACTGCTTTAGATATTTTAGTAATACCTGAAATAAGTTTAGAACGACCTTCGTTATCAAACGTTAAGTCTTTTGGGATATATGATTGTTTCATTAAAATTAAATTTGATTTAAAACAAAGATAGTAAATAAATTGATTTTATAATAGTGACGATTGTGACAGTTTTTAGTACGCATATTAAATATATATAAACTTCTATACTCTTTCTTTTTTTACTATAGTATAATAGGTTTTTTTCTGTCACTTCTGTCACTTTTAGTAAATATAGTAGTTAAAGTATTGATAATCAAATAATTAATTAGTGACAGTTTTTAAAAATAGTTGTCACAATAGTGACAGTTTTTGTCACAAAGTAAAGTAAACGTTACATATTTAAAAACTAATTTACTATGCACGCATAACATATTTTTATTTTTGAATTTTTAATAATGAAAAGTTGTCACAAAAAAAGAGCTCAATTAAGAGCCCTTTTCCAATCAACAATCAAAATAGAACGAATCTATACGGTTAGTATTTCAACTGATTAAATATTCCTTTGCGATTCTCAGCAACCTGTATACCTTCAGCGATACTATTAATTTTTCTATCATTATCAACAGCTCTTTTCATAGAAGCTGCTCTTTGAATTCCAGTCATTCCATCAGGACGATCATTGATTAGTCTACCATCCTTGATGAATAAACCGTCGACGTAATTATCTTTTGACATAACTTTTTTATTTAATGTAAATATAGTGAAAATATATTTGTGTGTTCAGATATATAGAGGTTTAGGGTTATATATACTTCTGAGCAACACACCCCCCAAAATAAAAACAGATTTTTTTTTGACCCCGTTTAAACATCTTCTTTTTTTTATCTGATTTTTTTGGCTTTTTGGTTTGGGGTACCCGCGCACCCATGCGCACCCCCTACCCCGCCCCGTTTAAACGCGCTCCTTTGTCTGTTTCCTGACCCTGTACACCTTACCCCGTTGACATTCCCCAATTTGTTACGCTCTCAGAGGTAAAGAGTAAAACCCCCGCGATGATCTCAAAACCAAAACAAAACGCCCTGAGGAAATACCATTTAATTAACTGATTTACAGGTTATTAAACATATTGTTATATATGTAACAAGTAGTTAAATAATTATTTCCCCTCTGTTGGACAATGTTTAAACAATATTTGTTTTTTTATTTGCTTTTAATTGTTTAGATTTGATGAATAATTAATAATTAAATAATAATACTATGATCAACAAATTTACAGAGTACGTCAAAGGCTTAACAGATGAGCAACTAATTCAGCGTAATGCTTTAGCGCGTTTTGAATATTCAGAACTCGAAAATCAGGGTAAAATGACACGAAAAAAAGCGGATAACACAATTTTATTTTTAAAGACTATCAACGCTGAGATTCACAATAGAAAAAGATGACCATGTTTAAACACCTTCAACGGCTCGCCCATCGGCGGGCTTTTGGTGGTAAAGG
>WLWI01004048.1_pt1 | contig 12461 bp, 16 predicted proteins | sample 6701501 | NCBI WGS metagenome assembly WLWI01 (sample SAMN12718690, study PRJNA515312) | sponge metagenome | isolation source: marine sponge | host: Mycale hentscheli | place: New Zealand: South Island, Marlborough, Capsize Point | collected 2014-11-01
TCCATCCTTGCAGGAGACGGTCCAGATGATCAGTCAGATGAGGAAGAGTCACCAGGTAAACATGGAGAACATCCAACTCTTCAAGGCATCCATCAGAGAATCAGCAATAGTGGATGTGCCCAAGACTAACTCTAGCTCCTTCCAGCGCTCTTCTCTGCAGCTCTCCCAGCACAAACACTTTTAAAACTTCTTGTACTTAGTCTGGTAAAGTAAAGGTACTGCTACTTAATTTGTTTCCTTTCTACAAACCTCTCCATCATTTCCAAATTTTACATTTTTTTTCTTTTAAATATTCAAAGAATTTACTGGAACACAAATCACAAAAGACGTCAAGTTATCGCTGATAGTGGGCAATTACTTGGTCTTCTTTGACCTGAGCTTCTTCTGGTAGAACTCTAACTCCTTGCCTTCCAAGACGTACCCATCAGCTCTGCCACTCTGACCTGGCCTGGAGGACAAGCAGGCTGCACACACACACACACACAACAACCACACTAAACTCAAATTTTAAACCAATGATACCCCTTACCTAACCCAAGGAAGACTATCAGCTGCCCACATTGACTTAGTTTAGAAAAATAAAAAAGGTGGAGCAGCTATTAGTGTGACCGGAATATTTACTTCAAAAAAAGTGTTCTATATAATGCCTGACAGTTCCACAAAACAGGTATACACATCCAAGACCCTATCCACCACACTGATTTCACTTCTATAATGAAGCATCAAATGTGTGAACCCTTAGCGCTACTAAGCTGTTGCAATATAATCTTGGACCAAACGAACAAGCAATATCTATTAGTTATTTTAATCAGGTATCAATATAGCTCGAGCAATGAAAATATTACGTGGAAATGCTGTCTTCATAAGAGAAGCTAAACAGGCCAGAAACACCCACCAGTATACATTTTCAATGCGAAATTCACTTCTTTCAATTCCGTTAACTTTCCCGAGCATAAAGCAAACTATACCGCTAGCAGCAAGAAATTATTTGCTCATGTGACACTAGGGGGCATTACCCACAAAAGCTGGTACCTACACGGAGCTGAAAGCTTAACGTTTTCTTAACACATAGCCCGAAATAAAAAAAAAACACAACAACTATAACCCTCTCGTGCATGTGCGCTAAGGGTTAATTACACCACTGATTTCTTTTTATACTCCACTACACCATGTGGCATGCTTGTCAATATTATTTCTTAAAACTAATGCCAGAAAGGTGCAATCTTCAAAGCTCACTAAAAAAAACAACAACAAAACCCCCCACTCATTTCACTAGTTGGTTAATTTGCCACCACTGCACATAGCAAATTCGTTAACAACCTTCAACATCAACCCTTTACAAAACAGAAGGTTTTGCTTCTAATACTCATTCGAAAGACGACACTCATAAGAACCTTACCCAACAGTCTTCCTGTCAAGAACTGCTCCTCCACATGAGGGTCTACTTTAGCCTTGCCTTCTTTTCTTCGTTCCTCCAGTTTCCTCACAAGGTGGTTGGATTTCTTCTTGGCCAGAACATCGTCCTCCGCTGGCTCCACATCCTTCTTCGACTTTTTGCGTCCAATAGGAATGCCGTAGTGAGCCTCATACCTGAAGAAATCAACAAACAGCATCAATAGACCAGCTGCTTTTACGATACAATGTCCACAGATAACCTTAAGTAAAAAATAAAGTGCCAAAAGCATTAAAAAAATTCCGGTAAAAGTAGTGGTTCGTCCAAAGTGTGTTAGCGTGTTATTCCGCCTCACTAATCTTCTGGCCCTACACCTTTACTTTAAAAAAGACAGCTATACCAGATAAATAGCCACACACCTCCTAGTAATGTTTCCAGCTGGCCTGATATTGAATTGCACATCTAAAGCCATAACTATGACCATAGATATATTATTCTATTGTTTGAATGGGTGTGGTCAAAACACCACTCTACTTGCTTTTTCTGGGGGAACACTGAAAAGCTAGCTAAATATGGCAAAAACTCCAGACGAAATTCGGGAACAACAAATTTAGTGCCAAAAGCAAGCTCCCAGTCGTGAGTGGATTCCTTACCATTGCCTGAAAGGTGTACAGTCGACAAGGACGATGCAGTTCTTAACGAGAGTCTTGGTTCTCACCAGTTCGTTGTTGCTGGCATTGTACACGACATCTAGCACACGGCACTTCCGAGAGACAGCTAAATGATAATATTAGTAATTTTAAACTAGAGTATTGATAATATAAAAAATCTTTACAAGCTATACAGGTAGAATTCCATATTTACCAAACAGAATGCAAAGGTATCAAATACTGGACTACATGCTTACTTGACTTAATTATCAGTGAACTACATACAGTTATTGCAACTGACGTTCAATATCAACTATTACAGTTTATACTTTTCACAAAAAAAAACAACAAAAAATATTTCTTCCTAATTGAACTTGTTAAAAAAACAACAACAAAAAACCCATAAAAAACAAACAAACAACAACAACAACAAATAAACCCTTACACACCCTAGGGCTAACCACCCAGTGACATTGCGAGTTGCCAGAACATAAAATGTTGTTGTTCTTAATGCATATGAACAATAAATGAATTTGAAAATTCCTATTTTACAATTCTTAAACCTGGGCACAACAATAATCACAAATATCTGACGACATATCAGCCACTTTAGCTAGAGACCCTTTACCTAAGACAATTTACTCAGTACATGTACTACATATTAGCTATTCAGATCTGCTATGGAGAAGCACACGCTCTAAAATATTTCCATTGCCACTCAGCTTAGCACAATATAAGTATTGCCTTGTGTAGTTAGTACCAAAACTTATTCCACAACAAAGAGTGTGGTCACACACTTTGTGCAGCCTGTTAGAACTAACATACTTAAAATTACTTGTGTTGGCTGGTATTACCTTCTGAGCCCCATGAATAGTTGCCATGATCCAACCTCATAGCACGAAACTTCTGGTTTCCTCCACGAGTTCTTACTTTGTGAATACGCTTTTGCCCAATCTATATGATAAAAGAGAAATTGCTAATTAATACACAACCCAGCCTTCCACATGGCATTACTGCAGAATTAAAAAATGTCTTCGAAGCCAGGACCCAACTTTGTATAAATCAAGACTTCGAAACACTACCTTAGTGTTAGCCGCTGGCCTTCCAAGTTCAAACTTTCTCTTCTTGCGGATTGCTGTCTTCTTCCCACCGGTAGACCGGCGTTTGTGGACGCTGTCTCTTGAAATACCTACAAGCACAAATTGTAAACGACCGGTGCCATAGTAAAAAATATAGCCTTATGCTACACTAACTTCATCAGTACGTTCCCATTGCCAAATTAAATACAAGGATTACTCTAGATATCTTTCTTATTCTATCGCTTACCCATCCTCTAAGCACCGCACGAAGTTGGAAAAGGGTCGCTTAAAGGACGCGCGCATTCTGAAATCCCCTTACCGTTTTTAATTAGTAAAGTCACTTGACAAGTATAATACAGTGTACATCATTTAAATTATAATGAACTGTTGACATTAAAATATGAATTGTATGATCAGTTTTGCTGTACACCTCCATTATACATTGCCATCATCTAAAATAAAAAGAAAAAATATCACATTATTTATTGAATTCTTTCTTGCTCTCATTAAAGCTAGCAAAAATACCTGAATTTGTTCATTTGTGTCACAGAATTCAGGAGAGTCTAGGCGCACTATGTCTTGGTATGAAGGAAGTTCAGGGTCTTCAGATACAGGCTAAAAACACATAACATTACAGCAAATAATTTTACTCCTATTGTCATACCCGTAGCCAGGGTTCTGGTTCGGGGGGTTCGGTCGAACCCCCCTTTAGAGTGACTGGAAGTAAATATTTTAGCCACACCCCGCATATAACTTCTGGAATATCATCATTCGTTCCATTGTGCCGAACCTGCAATGGAATTCTCTGCTCTCTAGATGTACTTCATACTCTGTTGTATGGACGGCCTAGTCTGTGTCCAAGTGACCTAACAAACATTCAGCTCCTTGGGTACAAAATTTCCCTCTCATATTGGCAAGAGTAAAGCTTGCTACGTTACATCTATTCTTTATAAAGTGTAACGTAATGCACTTATTAATTAGTAAGATTAATAGCATTGGTAAGCGTGCTATTCAATATTAATAGCACAAGCAACGAAATTTTTTGAACAGAATAGGATGGAATTTAGGACGGAAGCCATCGTGAAGTATCTTAGAAAGTTAATCCTGAAATACACAGATTGTGTTGTGAGTGCACCACTATAGTGTAGCTACCATTATAAATGATTAATAAAAATAAAAAGCTGGCCTACTATTAGCGAGTGATAGCACGGGTAACCCTTGCTATTAGCGCTCGTAAAGCTATTGAAATAGCACTCCTATTTGCCTCGTGTTATTTTAATCAAGTTGTTCGTGCTATTAATCCTGAATAGCACAGTTACCCGTGCTTTCATACGCTAATAGCAGGCCACTTTATAAAAACTGCATACTGTAAGTGAATAATCATTTAAAGTGTGGCTTCATTATATAATGCAGTCACTATCTCTGTACTTCAGGATAAACTTTCTCTGGAACTTTGCTTTTAACCGATGGCTCCTCCTAATCTGTTGAAAAATTCCGTCCAATACGGGTAGAGCTTCTGCGCTAAAGAATGATGTTGTGTCCAACTAGAAACTACTTGAACTGTACATTTCCAAGGCTAAAGCTGCATGCTTGCACACGTACCCCTACTATTTCACTTAAGCTACCGCGGTTTTTCACTTTGTTCCGATTCTATTTCAGCAATTTTTCCAATACATTTTTGAACAGGCAGTTTACATGCCGTACAATAAACAACTTGTAGTGTACGAAAAAGGCGTATTAATGCTGCAATGTTTATATACAGTTCACCGTAGTGGTTAGAAGCCTGGCTACTCGAGAATACTACCACTTTTCTCTCGAATGTCAACAGTGTTTAATGAACTTAGAGTTTTGAAGTAGATACATAGAACTACTAATTATAAGCTTTAGTACAGTTACCTTTTGCTTTGTTTTTTTTAATATCATAGAAGAATTAACGAGGAAACAAAGGTAGGTGTGGCTTTATGAGTCTTCAAAATCCGAACCCCCCAATGCGAACTTCTGGCTACGGGCCTGATTGTTATGTAAAAAAAATACAACTTACAAATGGAATATGACGCATTCCAAAAGCTCCAGTGTTACTGCTACTCATTTGCTGTTGCTGTTGCTGCTGTTGCTGCTGCTGTTGTTGTTGTTGTTGCTGCTGCTGTTGTTGCTGTTGAAAGACCAATTTCTTCACATAGTCCACAGACAAGTATATTTGCCTCGACTCCGTGTTGTCCCTGCGATAAGTTATGGCCTGCGGAGGGGACCTCGTTGGGCTAGGCTTTGGTGGTTGAGGTGCTACCTCCTGAGGCTCACGTCTGATAGCCGTACTGCTACTGGTGTTGCGAGGCCTCCTTGGTGGTTCCTGTTCTGCATGGTCCTCATGTTCAGCCCATTCCTGAACTCTGCGCTGATTTTGGTGTCTTCGCTGTCTGTTTCGAATCAAAGCCTAATAAACCCAATAGTGGTTATGTTTCAGGAAATAAAACCATAATGTTGATGCAGTTCTTTAAAAGTAATATTAGAGGTCACTTCTACTCAATTTAGAGGTTCACATTCTTCTGAATAAAAGCTCACCTGTTCGAATTTTTTATAGTCTCTCTTCTGCCCATGAATAGTGCAGCAGAACCATATCCAGGCAATGACCAGCAGAATTAGGGCAATAAAGCAAATTAAAAACAACACGACCCATAGCTCCAAGGGGAACAGTTGGTTATAGCCAAACCTGCATTAAAAGAACGATGAAGCGCTGGACATCCTGGGCGTAGGCTAGTACAACATTACTTACTCAGGGAATACTTGGGCCAAAGATGGAGAGCTGCAAGTGACGACTGTTAAGCCGGTGAGGAAGAGCCGCATCTCGTTAGAGAAGCGATTCTAAAACGGGGGTGGGGGTGGGGCTCGTTATTGCTTCTTTTTTTTTTTTGGAGAGGTGGAGCTTGAATAAATTGCGGCTGCATATGTTTTTATTAAACATTAACCCTTTACCAAGTACTACACGTTAATGTTGTCTACTGTATGAACAAAATATTAATTCTAATAACATTAAGTTATAAGTAATACCATTACATTCTGACATGAATAGTCCTAGTTTTTAGAACAGCGTTCCTAAAGGGTTCAGATTGTTCGAAGAGTTCCATTGCTTCGCTCAGCATGGCCTGGGAATCCCGCACTTCCTTCTTGAAGTATTCGCTGCTAGCAAAGAGCTTGACTAACGCGCGCTGGAACAAATGTATGTTGGAGAATGCCTCAAGTACGCTCTCCCTGAATTTGTCTGATTCCCGGATTTGCTCGAAGAGGACTGTGCGAAACTTTTCGCTTTCGACGGCTTGTTTCAACACTGCTTTCTTGAACTCCAGCTTTTTGGCTTCAATGTGATCTTTAGAGAGATGATCGAAAATGGCTTCCCTGTAAGTCTTATCCTCTACGACATTCTGTAGCAAAAAATCCCTAAAGATCTTCGCATTTTTATACTGGTACTCCAGGTTTTTCATTAGGTGTTGAGATTTAACATACTCTTCTACCAGTGAAGTAACGAAAAATTGTGAGCTGATAAATCCCAGAACTATAGCCTCTGAGAAAGCCTTTGAATTCGAGAAACTCTTCTCAACCCGAGTCTGGAAAGGTTTGGATATGACTAACCTTTCCAGTAGGGCACTCTTGAAGCAGTCATTCTCGCTCCATTTCTCCATGACTTTCCAAGCAAAGGGCTGCTCTCTGGAGTACTCCCTGGGAGAAGTATCTGACCTTTGGGTGGGCAACGAAGAAGCAAAGAGTTTCAAGAGATCACTGACTTGGCTGCATGAAATGTCTTTATAAACGCTCTGCCTGAATTCAGGGTCGGAGAAGAACCACTGGAGCAAACCATCCTTAACTACGGGGAACTCTTGCAGAGTGAAGTTTAGGAAATGCTCAGAAGTGACGGACGCTTTGATCACAGTCTTTCTGAAGTGCTCGTTGATGGCGTAATGTTGGAGAATGATGGAAATCACACCTTCTGACACATTGTCGGAAACAGCTGGATACTGGGCGTACAGATCCAGCAAGGAGTCTATCCAAGGCCATTCAGACGGCTCGTCCGTGCTCTGCAGATTGGCACCTTTCCTAGATTGGGACCCCCTGTGGTCGGCCATGTAAGTGAGCGTCTCTTCAATCATGTCTAGAACATCTTGGGCATTCCTGCTCGATATCTCGGTTTTGGCTGCTTCGACTGGCTTTGCACGTGCCAGATACACATTGTACATGCTGGCCAACACCAGTAGCACAACTGACACCTTCATCCCTTCTGTTTCTCAAGCAACACTGAAAACTTGAGCTGCAAGCAAGGAAAGCGAGCTAACTTTTGTGTTGCAATGGATGTAGTCCTGTAATATATACGCACAACTGTACTGCTGCAAGCTATAAATCCAATTACATCCATGGATGGCTCGGTATGATTGTGGAATTTGTACCTAATACCAGACTTAATGGTATTCTCGGAAGTGAAGTTTGCAAAATGGGAATGATGATAGGACCAATAAATATCTTGTAACAGAGAAATTATATGCCATATGTGAGATGAAATATGATCCTTCAAAATAATCGCAGCTGCTGTCATTGTCCAAAGCCTCCTACACATTGATTAGACTGTTATCACAACAGAGAATCCATCATAACTGGTTAAAACTAAAAGCATTGAACTTCAGAGAGTGTGCTGGCCAGTACCTGAATCTTCCAGTCATCTCTACATGATAATGACTCGCTGTATTCAGGTTGTCAAGGATACACTGTGGGTGTAGTGCTATAATCTGCCTTAACACCCGGTGTCAAGGCTACACACTGTGGGTGTAGTGCTATAATCTACCCAAACCAGGGTGTCAAGGCTACACTGTGGGTGTAGTGCTATAATCTACCTAAACCAGGGTGTCAAGGCTACACTGTGGGTGTAGTGCTATAATCTACCTAAACCAGGGTGTCAAAGCTGCACTGTGGGTGTAGTGCTATAATCTGATCTAAACCCCATGGTGTCAAGGCTACACTGTGGGTGTAGTGCTATAATCTGACCTAAACCCCTGGGTGTCAATCATTATGAGTATAGGGCTATAGTCTGTCTATATAATGAAGTTGACCTGAAACTCACTAGAATACTGCCCATTTGATTATACATCTTCACCTTATTTAAAGCTCACCTGACACATGTACACACCTACCCTTACTTGATGTGGTCCTGGCCTTTCAAATTAGTTATCATTTGAAATAATTATACATGTGCACTAATATTATAATTATTATACATTGTATATTTTCCCTTTAGTATATTTCCTGGCATTCAATATTCTCCCATGAAATAACACTCCAATGCACCCATGCACAGTTCCGGACAGCTGTATTCTTAGATATATATGGTGAAGTTACTTCTGAACATTTACTGTTTTAATGTACAATTATGCTCATCGTACATTATGGGCATGGCATTTCGCACTTGACTTGTACAATAAGTATTACATATATACAATGTACTGCAAGTTCCCTCCAAATCCCGGCTACATCATTGCCTCAAGTTTTGTTATGTGATTACTTCAGACAAAAAAAAATTTAATATGAGATGAACGGGTCAGAGTGCACACCCTGCTCGAGCGTGTGCCACGCCCATCATGCAGTTTGTTTGATGAACTTCTTCCGACTTGAACGCCAACTTGGTTGCTTTCTTTTCTGCACGCCGTTGCTGAGGGGGAAAAGAACAAGTAAGAAATCCTTATTGGTTTACTAGCAGTTCAATGTGATTACCTTTCTTTCAGACTTATGCAAGTTCTTTCTAAGCTTCTTCTCGTCTTTAGTCTCATTCTTGGGTCTTGAAATAGGCACTAGGAGGAATTATAACAATATGGTTATACTGGTACCAATTGATATGCTTTAAGTAACAAATTATTAAAATAACCTAAACCACACCCTTTTCCATGCCTTCCATAGATACAACTATTGACTGACTACATGGGTATCTGTATAATTATACCAGTCATTAAAAACAAAAAAACAACAAAAAAAACAACAACCTTTTATGAGCAACACTAATTTAAAACATTTTTTAGGCATGTGTAAGCAATGAAAATATATAATGGGGTGTGGCGTTGGGGAATGTTCATCTATAACTAATGAGCCAGCAGAAGTATGGTAAGGGGTGGTAACAAACGCGTGATCACAATCTGCTTGTGCAAACTTTAAATGCGTACTTTTCTTGGTGATATTTTCCTTGGGGGTTGGTCCAGGAATCACTCCCAGGGGTATGCCTGTCTTTCTGGATAGCTTCACCTTTGGCACTGAAGTAGAGCTACGAGGCTCCACTATCTTGGTGGGATGGTTGTACAGCGTCGAGTACGTACTGCAGAGAACAACAAACAAGTCCGTCCTCTAACAGCCACAGCTTCACTGTTACTTCCATGCTACAGTACAAATCTCAAAGAAATCACTTCCTAACTACATCCACCCACTACCTCCCTCCCCCTCCCCTGTTCTCATCACACATGAGCAGACCCCTCCCCTGTTCTCATCACACATGAGCAGACCCCTCCCCTGTTCTCATCACACATGTGCATCCCTCTCCCCTGTTCTCATCACACATGTGCATCCCTCTCCCCTTTCTCATCACACATGTGCATCCCTCTCCCCTTTCTCATCACACATGTGCATCCCTCTCCCCTTTCTCATCACACATGTGCATCCCCTCCCCTGTTCTCATCACACATGTGCATCCCTCTCCCCCTTTCTCATCACACATGTGCAGACCCCTCCCCCTTTCTCATTATACATGTGCAGACTCCTCCCCCATCCTCCCCCTTCCAGTCATGCATGTGCAAACCTTAAAATGCTCTCACAGTCCCATTGAGACTTGCCCGACACTTCCACTCTGTCCAATGGCTCTCGGCCACCTTCCTCATCAGAAGGAATATCCTCATCCTCTTCCTCTGTGCTGCCTCCTCCTTCTTCTGCTTCTCCTCCACAAGATTCCTCCACCTCTTTCATCTCTCTTCTGTCTCCATCAGACACCTTCTTCTTTTCCATTCCACAACTGTCTCCCAGTTGACCCTCATTCCTTGCAAACACAATATACACCTGTTAATAATCCTCATACCAATACAAATGAATGAAAATATATAAAGTAATAAAGAAATAAACAAATAAAGGAATAAAAACAAATAAACAATAAATAAAATGAAATAAATAAATTCTGTTTGGTTTATACTCCATAAAGGAGGTGTGTGAAGGGAGGAAGAGAGGAGGAATACATATGTATTCATGAATATCACTCTCTTCTCTCGAGTTGAACTCTTCAAAGATACACAATTTCCACAATATTACTTTGAAAACTAAAAAAAAAAAAAAAAAAAAAAAAAAAAAAAGTACAAGTTACGTACAATTTATGGGTTATGGCAAAGTTCTTCTCAAAGTCGTTCAGTGCAGTTTGCAGCAACATGTCATCATACTCAGCTCTGTGGTGCCTATCTCCGCTAGCTCCATCCACTGTGTCTGCCCCCTCATCATCACCGGCTCCCAGCTGGTCGTCATCGTACTGAATCATAAACTAACACGTGGCCACACGTGCACACACAAACATACCAATATGCATGAACAACATGTGACAACTGGTACACACACACATACCTGCTCAAACCGGTCATCCAGCAGAGTAAGGGCTACAAAAATAAATAAATAAATAAACAAATAAAATTAATATATTAATTGTGTACAAAACATATACACCAGGTAGTGATACATACATGTATATATATCTACACACCACACACACACCTTCACTCCTAGGCAGAACAGAGGAAGTCATGGAGTACTCTGTGAACCTAGCTGTTCTTCTCTCCAGCTCGTCATCCTCACTGTCAGTGTTTCCTTCAGTCGAGGAACACTCGTCATTTCCATCCTCGTCATCTCTTCCTCCAGACGCCAGTGCTTCTGAGCTGAAGCCCACCATCCTGTCCATCCACCATTTACCATCTTCTAAACCATCTCTACAAGTACAGCATCAATAGGAAGATGAGACACACACACACATACACACACATACTTACCAAGGCTGCGTACAATAAGCGAATTTAGGATGAGGGGTAAAGCACCATTCTTAGATTTTAGGAGGGGCAATGAGAGGTTATAAGAGACCACACCTTGCAGTACTTAAAAACATTCAAAAGTAAGCCGATTTCAGTCAAATTGTTAGAAATTACGGATTTCTAGGGGGCGGGGGCGTGACAGCTTTACGAGAAGGGGAAAATGCTCACCCTTGCCCCCTTAAATGAAACCCAGCTGATACAATACTACTTTCATTACCTACTTGCTTACATGTACTTGCATACTACACATACAGCACAACCCACACACAGCACAACCCACATACAGTACAACCCACACACAGCACAACCCACATACAGTACAACCCACATACAGTACAACCCACACACAGCACAACCCACATACAGTACAACCCACACACAGCACAACCCACATACAGTACAACCCACATACAACCACATACAGCACAACCCACACACAGCACAACCCACATACAGCACAACTCACATACAAGCACAACCCACATACAGCACAACCCACATACAGCACAACCACCTACTGACCTGTGTTTATTGGACACTGCCACTGGTCCTCCGGACTCACCGCCATTAGCCTACACATAAATTCATTTCACACAATAATTAGAAGGAGTAGGGAAGAAAGAATTCAAAGTGCTAAAAACCTTCGGTATGTAGACCATTTCTGCAGCCACATTCCTTATGCAGTTCATGCACAGCTCGTGCAAGTCATACTACTGCGCTATGCTGTTTTCCCAGTAAATCCAACAAACCCCCTCCCCTCCTCCCCCTCCCCTCCTTCATCTCTCACTCTCACTGTTTGCTGGCTATATAAGTATCTTACTTACTAGCTCTGACAGTCATAAGCTGTCTACCTTGCACAGCCAGACCATTCTTTTAAATTTATTATTATTAAAATTAAAATCAACTGTCCCAATTCAGCTCCCAGTGTCAAGTTGCTCACAGCTGCAAGTCTGAGCTGCTACAGGATCACACTTACACTTTGGCTAAAAATAATTCAAGTGCACAAACAAACAAACCAAGGCCACACCTACCCATTCCTTTTGTCTCCTCCCATCAAGACCTCCCACTCACAAGCATAATGAAGTCGTCTTCCAACTCTAATTGGTCCCCGCCATCAGACATTTCTGCATTATCCAGTGCCTCTACAACATCAGGATCCCAGTCTGGACGTGGACCTGCATAGGGGGGGGGGGGGGGGGGGGGGGGGGAACCCCCCACCCCCCGCCCCACCGCTTGATGGGGAAACAAAAAACAAAAAAAG
>WLWI01004049.1_pt1 | contig 12460 bp, 7 predicted proteins | sample 6701501 | NCBI WGS metagenome assembly WLWI01 (sample SAMN12718690, study PRJNA515312) | sponge metagenome | isolation source: marine sponge | host: Mycale hentscheli | place: New Zealand: South Island, Marlborough, Capsize Point | collected 2014-11-01
AATTGTAATACGACCCCCCCACGAAACAATTTTTTGTAGTCACAAACAAAAAAGCCCCCCCCCCCCCCCCCTCTACCTCAACTTGTTGGCAATGTAACGAAGTTAATCACATCTTAATGTATAGTTATAGAAAGAAGTCCCCACATGCTGCTGCTGTGTTCAAGAAGATTGAAATAATATCAATGGTGAAAGTACTTTTGCAATTCCAACATCTGGTGATGAAAGTTTATTCGTTGATTCTAGGGCTTCTAGCCGCACGACTTGTAATAAAAAAATAAATTGTGTTTCAAAGAATTTGATGAGCTGGAAAATGTGTACCTTGGCGTTGTAAGGATAGCAAAAGCATTGGGAGTTGGGAGTATAGATTATAAGAATTGTCTTTACGGATGAATTTGAGAAGCAACACAAGTTAACAAAAATAAAGTCAATTGCAACTATTACATGATAGAAATACTAAGAGCTAACTAAATCTTCAGGGAGTGTTCGAAAAAATAAATAAAAGACAACAACTAAACTAAACCTTCAATCTGTGTGATTTTTTTTTCTCTGAATGTTTTTATCACACTTGTGAAGTAGTTCATTAAAGTAAAACTAACAATGTTAGAATATCTCTAAACAAATCAACACTGAACTTTATTTAATGTCATATGCAGGTGAAAAGTGGGATTGGTTGTGAGTGCATGGGAAGACCTTAGCTATGGTCAAGTAAGATTGAGATGCTATTTTCCTGTACTCAATTAACACCTAGATGTGAATTTTTCACACCTACCCAAAACCCCAATCATTCTCTCTCTACTTCACGATTTCTCTACTCCATATCTAACTCCATGTGGGGAGACTGTTCAGCCACCAGCGGTTATCAAAGAAATGACCCCATACGAAAGGTAATGTGGTTGCAAGCCTAGTGTTTAAACCATCTCAAAGTATTTGGTTGTGTTGCATATGCACTAATTTCTGATTTGCAATCGGAAGAAATTGGGTGGGAAAGCAGAAAAGCTTCGATTTAGGGGATTATGACAAAAATTCGAAAAATTATCTTTTATATGATCAGAAAAGTCATAGGCCTGGTTGTGCTGATCCCTGTGTCTTCATCCGACTATAATTTAGTATACCTTTACCAACTATAATCTTTTGTGAACCACATGAACTTTGTAAGATAAAATTGAATCCTAAATTATCAAAAGAAAGCGCTGGTCCCAAATTGTTCTCAGTTCAAAGGATATCACCGGGTGAAAAGAGTCCAAAATAACTGTCTTGGTAATTAGAGTTAACAAAAAATTACAAGGCTGTAGAGTTTAACAAACTAGTAGCTTATCAGCACATTATACACTAATTTACGATTTTGTTTGGTTGTCAATGGACACTTTTGAGGCAGTGTGTATTAATTAAATGAGGACGAAAGGAAAAGTAATAATTTTGTGTTCAAAGGGTGTTATTTATTAAATGACTTTACCAAAATTGAGGCTACTGCTTCACAAGTGTGGTAAAACATTCAGAGAGATAATAAATAAATAAATATCACAAAGGGATCAATGAACCACATTTTTAGAATGAGTTTTACTTAATGTTTGTGTTGCTACTGTTATAAAAGTTAGTACGTCTAGCGCCACTGTCTAATTATCCATGTTTTTTAACAATATTTGGGCCCCAGAAACAATATTGAATACAACATTTTTGAGTCCGGACATTATAGATCGCGGACGTCGAAAACCCTTTACCAATAATTCAAAGCTTTGCCCCGCTCCCTTTTTTTAATTTCTGGGTATCCCGTGATATTTTTTTGTGCAATCTAATTAAATTGAGTACGCAGAATGACTAACCTCAAACGTGGACTTGAGGGTTGTACAGAGTTAAATATGGCTACGTTTTGGATCCTTTTTTCTGTCACTATGAACATCTTTGACCAAGTGTCCTCTCAAGGTACGTCTCAAGGTACTCTCTAGTGTTGGTAGCTTAGCTGTGACCACTGTATTAGCTATAGCCATTAAAGCAGGCAGGAATGACATACAATTAAGTATTAGATAACTGCAAATTGTAGAGTACTTGGAGCATATTCAGATTCTTAATACTGTGCATCTGAATGATGCATTAAGATTGACTACCTTGTTTATTAGACATCTGTAGATTTTCTAAAACTTATTGATTCTTCCACTCAACAAAGTAGAGAGCAAGTAGTCATGCTGCTGAAAAACCATCTGCCACTGAAGATGGGTCAATTATTAACACAAGAGAGTAGGCCTTGCCCAATTGTACTAATGTTTTTACCTATTATTCTATTCTTTGATGCTGCTTAGTTTCTCCTATTATTCTCTAAACCCTAGAACTATTCCCACGAGCTTAACCATTATTATTTCATATTTCTTCCACCACTCTGGAAACTGTAGGAAACTTAACCTCCAGTGAATGAGTGACACAAATATACCCAATGTGTATACACTATAGTCTTAAGCTAAGTTGTTTTACTAACCCAGTCACAGTGATGTTAATCAGTATGTCACTGCATGTCTTCACTGGCAGCTGCTGCTGAGTCTGTCCTGATGTGACTCATCCTATAAACTTTACACCTAACACTCTTAAGCATTTTAAATTGCATTGACTCCACCTAAGTCTCCACCTACTTCCTCTCAAATTTAACTAACCAATATACTGCTATGCTAAAGCAGGCAAGCTTATTTATGATTGTACAGATGAAATTCACTCAGGAATTATGTTTTAAAACACACTTGATTGTGGGAATGGTCTCAGAAAAATATTAGAACCTAAATATATTTTTTATCAATGAATTAGTTTCATTTATTAACTATTTTGAATTAAACTTACAGTTACTCTGCAACCCAGTGGTCCTATTATCATAGCAGTGGATGAATCAACAACTATAAACTGCACGCTAGGAGATGGTATCACACTCATTGGCTGGAATGTAGAATTTATGAATCTTATTACTACAATAAGTGTAACACCCACCAATTCTCCATTGCCAGGAGTGACTGCAGTTGAACAATCTGAATTTTCTGTGCTGACTCTAAACACTTCAAATACCAGTATTACAGCAGTTACTTGTTTGGTGCTCGATTATTTCCTACCGAATTCTTTAAGCCTAGAGTGAGTGTAACAATATATGGTAAGTTGACATTTGGAGTACTTAAAGATTGCCAGAAGAGGTAATTGAGGACTAGCCTCCTAACATGAGTTAATTTACAGCATCACTGGGCACAACTACTCTCACCCCTAAACTTTTATTTTATGCTATTTCATGTTATGAGTAGTTTTGATCAGTGTCTCAAAACGATAACTTCCAGTATGAAAAAAAAATCTATCATAAATCTCATAGTCCCTGATTTATTGATTTGTCCTTAGTCCCCAGAACATCTTCTGTTTGTCCCCTAAGTGGCCATGGAATCAACACTTTGTGCCTATTGTAGTAGTTACAGGCTATTTTACATAGCAATAGTACAGCACGTAAATAGTCCATTAAAGAATGAATGGGAAAATCTGTGTTCAATTGAAATTGCATGGGGAAAGTGATATTGCATGTAACTAAGTGAAATAGCACGCAAACTAATTGAAGTACCTTGGTAGCTAAGTGAAATAGTACGGGTAAGTGTGCACGCGTGAAGCTCTAGCCTTGGAAACGTACAATACAAGTAGTTTCTTGTTGAAGATTATGTCATACTTTAGTGCAGAAGCTCTACCGGTATTAGACAAAACATTTTCAACAGGAGAAGCTATCGGTTGAAAGCTAAGTCCCAAAAGAAGCTAATCCTGAAATACGGAGATAGTGAGTGAACGGTACACTGTATAGCTACACTGAACATGATTTTAAGAGAAGCTGGCCTACTATTAGCGAGTGATAGCACGAGTAATCTGTGTTATTAGCGTGGTTATTCATGCTATTACTTATACAAATGTGCCTTGTAGGGGGACAGGGGTGATGTGAGGTGTTCGAAAGAATTCCCCTCTGGACGATCTAACTCACAGTTTGTAAACGATTGCTAGAAGTGTCCCTATATTGTTAATGCTTACTCTCTGTCTTTATTATTGTCAGTCTGAACCCTAGTCAAGTGGGTGGGGATTGTTTCAAATTTATTGATCTTCACTTAGTTGAGGCTAGGCAGTGTTTAGCATTCTAAATGAAGTGCTGCTGCGGTGAAGTTGACTCAAGTAGGTAGTCTCCTCACCTTTGAGAGAAATCACTATTTTGTAATGCAACCTTAGACTCTAACAAGCTAAAGTTAACTACTAATGAGTATCCCATTTTAACCCTTTCACCGTTTATTTATTTTTCCAGGAATTTTGAACAGGTAAATCGACATCATAAATATTGTTATATATTATCTTAACACCATTTTCATAAACATGTCTTCCCACCCCCCCCTTTATTTTAGAATATCAAATTCCTTAAATATTTCCAATTTCTGAATAGTCTCAAATTTATCACTTTAACATTGCACACAATCACTGCCTCGTTGTGTTTTCTTCCCTTCCTGTGATTCATAACACATTTGAATTAGCACCATATTATGATGATATCCCTCAGATTCTTTCACCTTCTTTCCTAAGAAAAATGCTCTGGATGACATTGACACTCGTGTCTGCAGCTACAATCCCCAAATATAACAAAGATACTGATAATTTAACCAATTACTATCCAGATTACAGAGCATCCTGTTTCCATTTCCTGATGACCAAATTGTTTCTACCAGTTAAAGATAGAGCTTATTCTGAGCAAATTGCAATAGCCTTAAAGAGCTGTTACTGTTAATGTTATGAGTGTACAACGCAGGTGGTTATATTATAAGGAAGGCTTGTTCATCGAGAAGTATATCACATAAAACTCTCTTTTGCCGTTCATCATGTAATACATGTCATCAAGGTTACATAATTATTTTCTCCCTTAATTTGTACAATCTTATGATTTGTTTTGCTTTTGCATAACTTGCATTAACTCAGTAAATGTAATCATATATTACAGGTGTACCAGATGCTCCTATGAATCTCTCTTTACAACTTGTAGCAAATGAAGTAGAAGTCTCGTGGGAGTTCAGAATAATTCAATCTGTTACAGTTACTTTCAATTTAAGTCTAACATTTTCACAACCAAGTGTCCTGGAAGAAATGACAAAAAACGTTACAGATATGCAAAATATTACCTTCACTTTGCTAGGCAACAGGTCATGTGACCCACACAGATTGTGTATAGCAGGTAGAAACATAGTAGGTCAAGGAGACGACTCTTGTACTGTAGGAAGTCTACCTTATATACCGACACTTGACAGGATTCAATATTCATTGTCTAAACATAATGGAAACTTTGCTTTAACAGTCATGATAATGGTAAGTGCATACATACTAAAAAAAATTTACTTTTACAAAACATTTTTTAGATGCCTAAAGAGTGTCACAACAGTGAACAGAGATATGAGCTAGTTGTGAGGTCTGTGCTAACTAATGATACTCGATCCTCTCTTCCAGTTCTAGCTGATCTGATGACTATGTTACACATTGGGAATTTGTTAGAAAGTAATTCTTATGTGTTTACAATAACATCACTTAATCTGATTGGAGAAGGAAGATCAGAAGATATATCATTTAGTAAGTTTTGGTTGCAGTGTAACTTTGTGTTAATTTATTGGTACAAACTAAATTACTTTTCTAACTTCTTATTAGCTAGTCATAAAAATTTATAACATATTTCTTATTAGCTACAAGCTGTACACATGGAGTAAGAATTTGCTCACTAGAGGGAAGTGGGTTCAGAGTGTCATGTGACTATGTCCCTGGATGTGAAGATATAGGATGCAATTACATTATCAGTGGAGACAATAACATCACAGATATCGATGGGACTATTTCTCCTAATGGGTTCTTATTATTGTCTGTTAACATCAGTTTATACAATTCTATAACAGTTAATAATAATTATAGTAATGCAGTGAGGCAACAACTGAACTTCAATTCGGTGGAATTGTGTTTACATTCAACAGGTTAGTACTAGAGATGCTCTGCATCACCAACTAATTATTCTTATATTCTACAGACTGTACCTCATCCACTCAAGGCAATACAACATATACTGTCACACCTTCTAACACTACTACCATTATTATAGACAGCAAGGTAAATTCCTTAGGAAAATGGCCCCTTTAATACTTTTGATGTTACTATCTACAGTGATGATGTGGTTACATCCTATATATTCACATCCTGGGACATAGTCACATGATTGTCTGAGCCCACTTCCCTCTAAACATAATATTCTTATTCCCTGAATACAATACAGCTTGTGGCTGACAAGAAAAGAGGTTACAAATTATAAGTTGAATGAAATAACTACATTTCATACCAATAAACCAACACAAACGTACACTCCTACAAAATGCTACTTCTTTAGATCTTCATTCTGCAATCAGATTAAGTGATGTTATTGTAAACACTTAAGAATAGTTTGGAAACAAATTCCTAATCTGTAACAAGTTGTCTGATCAGCTAGAACTGGAAGAGATGATCGAGTATCATTAGTTAAGACAGACCTCACAACTAGCTCATATTGTTGGGTTTTACATTTATTGTAGTATTAAAATCCATAAGTTCTACATTCCAGCCAATTAGTGTGATTTCATCTCCTAGTGTGTATTTTATAGTTACTAATTCACCAACTGCTATGATAGTAGGACTTCTTGGTTGCACGATAGTTGTAACATAAAATGATTGTAATTTTGTATTGCTGACTAAAATTCAGTAATCAGTGAAGAATTAAAAAGTACAGATACAAATAGCTATGTGAGTCTTATTGTTAACTTTAATAGCTATGTGTTCTAATATCATAATTGTGTGTATATATAATGTCAACTACTCAGATCAAATATATTTACTTTTATCATTGCAAATCCTTAGCTACATGCAGCAAAAGATTGGGGGGGGGGAGGGGGTTCACAGCGTGCAGATTATTACACCTTGTAAAAGTACCACCATTAAGCATTAATTTCTTGACTGATTGACTCATGAATTCAAATCAATTTCCAAAACAATAAATAGCTAGGTGTTTGTTACTGTTAATACCAAATATAGAACTTAGTTTGTATTTACAACTGTCATGAGATATCAAGAAGAATATTTGATGGTCCTGATGAAAGTTAAGAATTTCGTATTGATGCATATCCTCAAAGACAAAACTTATAACATTGAACAAACTGACATTGCAGGAATTCTTTGAAATAAATGAAAAAAATGGAAATGTTTGAAATAACTTAATTGAACTAGCTAAATCCCATAAAATTATCACTATAGCATTACACTTTAATTTAGCTGAGTTAATGTAAATGTTATTTACATGAAATATATAATTGGAAAATGGTTTTTCATGACAGTAAATTGGTGTTAGTAGATTATGCCCCCACCCCCCTCCAATCCCACACTTGTAAGCAACTTTCATCATCCATGCTGCTCCATTCATTTCAAATAAACAAAGCAATCCATTTATATCCATCTGCTTTGCCCAAATGCTTTCAAGAACCATAAACACTTTCTCAGATTGACCAAGCAAAGACTGAAGATTTAAACATTTATATATATTGATGTTAGAGATGTGTTTAAGTTGGATATTGGCAAGCATAATATTATTTTTTTCATTAATTTTCTCTGTGTGAATAAAAATTGTCCTCTTATAAACCTCCATAACTTATGCCTTGTGTAAAAGTGGGCACACAATTTGAAACCCCATTATCAAATAACTGCATAAGAACATACTATTGTATACTCGTTTGATTATAATTTGTAATAAATTTTCCTTCAGCAGTTTAGACAGTTCTAATGCTTAGCTTCGTTATGTTTCTGTTTTCTCTGATGTCCTACTAATTATAACTGTGGCTATTTCCTGCTATTCTGTGAGTACTATACCTCAAAGACTGCAACCATTAATTTTTGAGAGTGCTGCCAAACAAGAGTGCTCAACTTTTAAACTACCTTACCAATCTTTCTTATTTTAATATTATATCGCTAAAAAAAAATAAAAAAACACAAACATTAAAACTAGAAAAAATTAATGAAAATTATAACTTGATGCTGGAATTACATAATGTGATTATTATCAATCAGCACAAGCTTAGATTAGAACCTAATATTTTTATGTCTTCTATATTTTTTTGATTAAATTTACAGTCTTTATGTCGTCATTTGAGTTTTAATAAACGTCACCAGCACATAGTTAATTAATCAGCTCTATTGCAACAAAAGTATCATGCATTCAAAATCATGTAATAGCCTTTATAGTTCTCTACGGAAAAAGAAAAGGAGAATCTGGTGTCGTGGACTAGCTAGTCTGACAAAAATAACATAACTGATGATTGCCAACCAAGATAACCTGCACACCATATTCCCTTTATTTTTTAGCCTGAAATCTCCACAAGTTCATCTTTTTTTTAATATATTCATTTGTTTCATGATTTAATAAGAGGTAATTTGACTTATTGAACTATTAATAAAAACACAAATTCAACTTATCCTCCTTTTTTACCCTTCAGTCAGTCATACATTAGTAGCTGTAAGCCTAAAAGAGGAGATTATATTAGGTTTGTAAATACTACACAGTTTTAGAGCTTATATATCAGTCATAGTGTATGTTAATACAGGTAGTAGTTAATAGTGAATAAGCTTGTCATGGAAATACTTCAATGTAGCTTGAGTGAAACCCAGAAAGATATTCACCATAAAACAGGCCAAATAGTCAAGCATCATCTCCAATAATAGTCTCCATTAACAGTCCCACAGGTACTCATCCAGGGACATCCTCTACCTGATCTACAGACTCCTATACAGACAGCAAGATTGATTTTTGCTTCATCGCGTATAGTAACCTACCGTTTTTTGCGGCCTAAGCGTAAAATGCACTATTGTATTATGTATGCCCTAGTGTATTATGTATCCCCGTGCCAAAATTCCTAAGGAAATCATGCATCCCTCCAGAATATTTTGCATCCCTCTGGAAATTTTGCATCCGTTCTTGACTCCACGTGTTTGCAACTCAGTAGTGTTTATTGAGAAGTTGGCGTGGAGGAAGACTCTGAAAATGAGCAAATAATATGAGAATTTATAAAATATCTCACGATGGAGCATACTTTTAAGATTAAGACAAAGCCCATAAAGCAATAGTCAGAAGATCAGAGAAGTTGAACTTCAGGATGGAACTTTAATGTACAAAGATAACTAAGATGGTAACAATTTTCTTATACAAGTCAATAATCTTTGACCTAGCTACTTTGTAAACTTCCCCACTTGCAGGTTATATATAATTTATGGTTTCACTACAAAAGTGTTGGAATTACATGCAAATATAAAACTCTTTTCACTGTGCATATGTACCATCCTCTTGGATTCACAACTTGTAGTAGCTAGTTGACTTTCTGTTTTGTCTTCTTGTTGTGTATACCATCATTTTTCATTGTGATTTTAATGTGTGCATATAATGAACAATGTTATTACAAAGTATACATAATACCACTACTGAAATGCAGCGTAATAGTTTTAACTCTGTTGAATTTAATAACAATTATAAGGATAGCTATATTATTGACAACAAGATGAAGAAAATACAATGCAAGTGAAAAATTTCTAAAATCAATATCTAAAGGTATGGATAGCAAGAGGCTATTACCTTTAGCTGTAAGCATCACTAATTAAATATAGATGATGTACTTGGTACTTTTGAAACTACAGATTGGTGTTATAGCTATCAACTGATAAAAATAATTCAGTCAAGTTCTGGTTTCATTCTAATGTATACAATATATCAACTCTTTCTCAACCTCAATTAATACATTTCAATTCAGGTTCAATACAAAACATAATTAAACTTGGTCACAAAAATTACACAATGATAATTTTAATATTAGCTAAAGTAGTTGTGTAATAGTAGATATTTTTAAGGCATGTTATCAATCAGTCCTGCACCTCTAAGGTTATTTTAATAGCTAAAAGAGTATACTGCTTCTGTAGCTAGCTACAAGTAACCAGAAATATATCTGCTGTACTATAATGAATACTATATAGGTATTACATAGATTATGGAGTAGTAATTGTCTCATAGAGACCAATTCATCTTCTGGTGTGTTGCTACATATCAATTGGTATTTATAATTTGTCACTGCCAGCCTTACACTTGCATGTAAATGGAATAATAAGGTGTTTCATGCTATTATTTTTATACCTTGCTACTCAAAACATAATAATGGTAGCTAAATGACCTTTCAAAAAATCTGCCTGTCTATACAAGTCTAAAAGTTGCCATAAACAGTTAAAATACTGGATAATCATGTTCCAGCATAAATATCAACCTTTCAGTTACTACATAATGCTGTTCTTTCACTGGTGGCTACTCCAGGGAGGCGGGGCAATATTTCCCATGAGGGTACAAAATATCCTAGGATATTTTACTCGGGGGAATCTGTCATTTCTGGGATGCAGAATTCCCTGTAACACCAGCTCAGCCGTACTAGGTTATGGAAGCATTGTTCAGACGATGATGTGTGTATTCATCGAGTTGTGTCGGGCTGGTAAAGCATCGTCATTGGCTCGGATGCCGACAACGGACGGACCACGACGGTCAAGAGAAGTGAGAATAATTAACGTTAACTGAGGGGTACTGCTAAATGAGTATAGAAATATCTTGTGCTACTCCATCCCAATCTGCAAAAAGTTAGTACATCTACACTGTCAAATCATCCATGCTTTAATAGTAGTTATAGTACTGCCTGAAAAGTGTCCTTTTACAACCATAACAAAAGTGTAAAATGTGTTGATAACTAGTTAAACTTTACAGCCTTGTAATTGTTGTTTGTTAATTCTAACTATCAAGACAGTTTATGGATTTTGTAACCTGAACATATTTTGGCAATCCTGGAAAGATGAGCTTCTTCCTAAAAAGAAACTTGATAGAGGTCTGGACATTATAGATCGCGGAAGTTAAAAACCCCTTACCAATCATTCAAAGCTCTGCTACCCCTCCCCACCTTTTTCAATTTTTTGAGTATCCGCGCTATCTTTTTTTTTTGTACGATCTAATTAAATTGGGTACGGACAACTCACTACAAACGGGGGTTGTAAAAAATATGGCTGTGTTTTGGATTCTTTTTTCTGTGACCGTGAACATCTTCTTTGACGGAGTTTACTCCCAAGGTACGTCTCTAGTGTTGGTAGCTAAGCTACCCCTGTACTACTATATACCTATTAATGTGGGCAGGAGTGACATACAATTAAGTAAGCATTTGCTGACAGTAGTAATTGTAGAGTGCTTGGAGCATATTCAGCTTAACACTGAGCATCTGGATGATGCATTAAGATTGACTATGCTTGGTTCCTTATTAGACATCTGTAGACTTGCTAAAAGTTATAGTTTCTTCCACTGAACAAAGTAGAGAGTAAGTCCTCATGCTGCTTATATAAAACAAACTCTGCCACTGAAGATGGGTAAACTATTGACATAAGAATAATAAACATTCATAAGTAAAATTCACTGTAAAATTATGTTTTCAAGCATTTGATTGAGGGAGGGGTCTGAAAATACATTAAATACTAAATATATAGTTTATCAATCATTTATTAATTATTTTGAATTTAACTTGCAGTTACTGTGCAACCAAGTGGTCCTATTATCATAGCAGTGGGTCAATCAACAACTATAAACTGCACACTAACATCTGATACCACATTCCTTGGCTGGAATGTACAATTTATGGATCTTAATACTACAGTAAGTGTAACACACACCAATTCTCCATTGCCAGGTGTGACTGCAGTTGGACAGTCTGGATTATCTATGCTGACTCTGAACACTTCAAATACCAGTATTACATCAGTTTCTTGTATTGGTGTTCAATTTTCTGCTAGAAGCCAATTTTTTGAACCTAGGGTGTGTGTAACGATTTATGGTAAGTTGACTTTTTGAGCACTTCAAGATTATATTTTGAAATGATGAAATCCATTTCGTACTAGAAGTTATTGTTTGAAAAAGTGATCCTAACAACTCAACTTGAAATGGTACAACAATAAAAGTTTGGTGGTGGGAGTAGTTATGCCCAGTGATGCTGTCAATTTAGCTACTAATGTTGGCAGGCTTGTCCTCAATTACACCAGCTTGAAATCCTGTCCTAGTCCCTGATTTATTGATTTTGTCCTTGGTCCTCAACCACCTTCTGTTTGTCCCCTAAGTGGGCTGTAATAGCATCATCAACACATTTTTCCTATAGTAGTACTAATTACATGTGTCTTAAGTAGAAATATGCCTTATAGGGGGACAAGAATGACGTGAGGGATTATAAACAACACCCCTCTTGAAGATTTAACCTACAGCTTGTAGTTTACCATAGTTTCATACATACAGTGAGTGTGGGGGAACTTGTCTTCCCCTCCCCCCCCCCCCCCCCGCCCCCCCCCCCCCCCCCGGCTTTTTTTGGCCTTTACGCGTTCC
>WLWI01004050.1_pt1 | contig 12459 bp, 9 predicted proteins | sample 6701501 | NCBI WGS metagenome assembly WLWI01 (sample SAMN12718690, study PRJNA515312) | sponge metagenome | isolation source: marine sponge | host: Mycale hentscheli | place: New Zealand: South Island, Marlborough, Capsize Point | collected 2014-11-01
GATTACAAAATCTGATTACAAAAGTACCAATAAGGCTACATTCCTTTAATTTGCCTTAAGTTAATGTCTTACATACTGCTCACCTAGTTTTAGAATATATCGTTCAGTCTCTTTAGTCCTTAAAGTATAGCTTGGTAACTGTGGACCTCAACCTGAGTCACAGACGGCTGAGGTGTACACACAAATACCAATTTCTTAAGGGTACGATGCCATCAGTTCCAGTTCCACTGACAAAAAAGCACTCCAGCTATTTTTAAACGGCCAAGAGTTATTAAATGGCTACGGTAAGGGGCTCAAATCCCATAGTAACCACTTGCCACAAATATTTGACTTGAATAAAAAACACACACATACATTTCTAAGGAATTACTGCACAGTTTATAGTCTTGCTCTAAATGATGACTTGCGTATTACACCAGTCCGAAGAAGCTGTGCAAAGGCAGTTGCTATGTTCATTTGGTTGTTGTTTACATTATGCTAATCATTAGCTAAGTAGTAGCTGTAACACTCCACGCTTTCACACGCTCTTGTTGACTGGATATCCAACACGAGACTGACAATGCATAGGGATAACTATGACATACAGCACATTAACCAAGATCACTTACCACCACCGCTAATTCAATGTGTAAAAAATAGTCTTCTTCATTATTAGATTCCAAGAAAAACTGATACAAAATTTGGAGCTGTTTTTCCACTCACAATTCTTATGAAATAACCAACCCCTATTTCTCGTACTTTAGTACGCAAGCAAGTTTTATTTTTTAGTTGGTTTGTATTGGTACTAAAAAAAGCCCACCTATATAAAGAGTAAGCAAGCATCAATCGAACCTGCTGGATCCATCGGCTCGAGCTCATATGTGCAGAGCCTGGAGAACGGCTACAGGAGGAGAGGCAGCCTGGTGCATCTTGCCGCATGAGCTCAGACGAGGGCTATGTATGGAGTTGCTGTAAACGGCTATGTGGTAACCTGAAGCTAAGTCACCACAATTGTCGCAAAGTACATTTTTGCTGCTACTGCACAATTATTTCTGCTTGAGTATTATCGAATGGTGGGGTATTGGCAGGGAACAAATTAATGTCTGGATCTACAAGCAGTACACGTTGCTATGTGCGGCCACCGTTAAGGAGAAAAAAGGGAACTGCATGTGCATTTAAGGTATAATATATACCTGATTTTGTATTATCTACCACTAATAGTATCTTGCTTCTTATTTCCTAATATACTACTTTTGATGTCCCTTATTTGTGTAGGAAGTGTGGACTACACACTGGGGAATGTGAATGATTATGTCACATTGAGGACAAATATTTGTATTCCACTCCATGTCATAGAAAATCAGATAGTAAATGTAGAAGACCGAACTTTTCAATTAAAGCTATCTACAACTATTTACAGTAGAGATATTATTGTATATCAGCCATTCCTAAATGTGACACTTCGTGACAGTATGTTTTGTAAGTTGCACAGTCTCCACGTATGTATAGGTTATACCACCACATGGAGGTTGATAAGGGATTTACACAACCGAGGGCCAAAGAGTTGAGGATAGTGTAAATCCTGTACCCAATTGAACAGAGAGGTGCAACAAACTTGTATCATGGAAGAGTTGGCAGCATACTTTAACAAAAAAACAGTATCTGTGTGTCCAGCTAAGTCTTAGCTCAGGTTGAGGTACCACAATAATATAGCTTTTTTCTGATTCCCTTTTATTAATTCTTAGCATGCAATTAGAAAAAGGGTGCACTTTTATTTCATAATTGGTAAATTCATCTTTCAATTGCACATTTCTCAAAACCTTTCATTATAGAACTTATTATAAAGAAATTTATTATAAAAAAGAAAACTGTTGAAAAAGACATGAAATGATTAAAAGAAATTATAATATTCAAGGTTACTCTAAGTTCTATCGTTATAATAGTAGATTCAGTGCAATTCTAGAATCAAGCTAAAATCTTCTATACCTTGATAATAAATGAATTTACACTTACTCAGATAAACTTTCTATTTTACAAATTTGTGGATTGTGTACTATCTGTTGCAGTTGTAGTTGTAGTTCCTCTAGATAAAATTGTTATGGAATATTTATAAATAATAATGATTTAATTTCTTTGTGCTCTAATACTTGGCTATACTCTATTGCAGTTCTAACAGTTGGATTTCAAGACACTGATATTACTGTAAACTATTTACAAAATAATTTTACTGTTTGCATACAAGTGATAAAAGGAACAATAGTACGTGGACACTCCTTTAAATTACCTATTCTAATAACAGGTGGAGGTGGTAAGTTATTTATCATGTTAACTGATTTGTTATACTGGTCTTGTGATGTTTCTTCTAAATTTAAGAAATATAATGCATAATGTACATATATTCCATGTAGATTCAACCTTCTATCTTAGTAGTGAATTCTTTCTACTGGCAGCAAATAAAGGCACAAGTTGTGTTATCGGATTCATTTCTGAGGACCAACAATCAAAACCTACTCAATATTACATTTTATCAGTAGTCATTTCTTCTACTCCTGTAGTTGTTGTTAACAACGTCAGCTTAATTATTTCAGGCAGTGGTAATGTTGATGATGGCCAGTGAAGCAATAGCTACATTGGCAATACGTATGGCATGGGTCCTCAATTAATAGCCAGCGTGGGTTGCCCCTATTCAAATAATTTTCACCAACTAATTGCTTCTAAATCTGTTAGTCTCCCTTATTTTACCATATTATGTACAGTTAAAAGAAGGCTGAGAAAGAAATTATGAAGTGATAAATTAGCAGAGTAAAAAATTTAATAGATAAAAAAGAATCTTTGAAAAAGGAGAACTTTCGTTGGTCTGTTAAGAGTGAGACTGTAGTAGCAGTACCCCTTAACAGTATAAATACAGAATTAGAGTGTTTATTTGCTGGATGTTGTGGCTCAGTAGCAGAGCACTTGTGCATTAAGCAAATAGTCCTGGGTTCGATTCCCAGTAAAATTAATTCTGTATTGTTTAAAAAAAAAGTATGTGAAAGTGAGAACGTATGCTTCACAGTCACATGAGGAGTTGTTGGTGTGGGGGTGTAAATCCCAACCTGCTTCCTAGGTCACAGGTGCTCGCACAGAAGGTAAGTGGTCGAACTCAGAAAAGGCCCAACTGCCAGCTCTCAGAGAGCTTATCCCATGCAGGGATGTGACAATTGTCCATTAAGTCTAAATTCAATCTAACCCAACTGTAGCTAAGCTAAGCTAGTTTTGCAGATGAACTGCAGACTCATTGGAGTTTACTGTAATTGAAACCTGAAGCTGCGAGATAAAGGATACAAGGAAGGTTTATATGCATACAAGAGTGATACAACCACAGTGGGTTTGTGACAGGTAAGATGTGGTAATATGAATATTGTTAAGTGTAAATGTCTCTTGGCCAGGCTTACGAGCTGGACAGGGAGAATAAATAATAATGCAAAGCAAGGCAATACACTGTATTCTAAGTATTAGATTAAGAATTTACCTTATTAAATTTTTTTTTGTACATTCCTTTTCAAAGATAATTGAATAATACATAACAATGTGGTAAATAGGACGTAATTAATATAATAATGCTATTTACCACAATCTTTGCAAATACATCATCCACATATACACTTCAGCCACATTTGTTCGGTTTCACCATCATCCAAAGAGCAAGTGACTCAGTGCCAAGAGATTACGCAAAGATAAAAGGTCACCCCATCATAATCTTCAATCTGTTATTTAAAGGCTATACTTGTTCCCTTTCTATCATCATGTTCTGCATCTTCATAACTTTTCTTCTCTGTTTGATCATGCCTCGTTTTTTTTAAACTCTATCTCAAGAAGACTATAAGGTAAATGGCTAGTTACCCTACAATAACAAAATAAAAAGTATATGATTTTTGGTAAAGCCCAAAGTTAAATTAATGCCTCCGCTTTCCAATAGTTATTGTCCTTAATGCCAAAAATTATTTACAGGCTTACCCACCAAAAATATAAGACAAAAAACATGGATTCTCCATACAAAAAATAATAGTAAAATTTCTTCAATAAAGACAAAATGAAAAGAGCCTCTCAAGTATATGGAAGTCTGCATATCTTGCCTTAAATTGAATGCAACCAATTTTGAAGGTTGAGGACTTATGCTGCACACATACATTCATGCATGCATGCATACATACATACATACATACATACATACATACACACAAACATACTTACATACATACTTTTTACCTGACAAGTAGTGTTAGGTAATGTATATGTTTATATGTTGTTGATGTCCGCACACTTCTAGATGTGTCTATTGTGGGAACAGACCAACTACACAGTGTCAATGATACAAGCAATTTCTTTCCCTTCTGCGTGTCTTTGATGACTGGTGTGAGACTAAATAATACTAGTGTGACTGTCCATGTTGATTTTCTTCAAACACATAATGCTCTGCGTAAGTTTTAGTGCCAGTACCTACAATAAAATATCTCAAACACAAAGCAAAATGGTATTAAAATTACACCAAAAAAGTAATCATAAAACAGCTTTGATCTACTGATTATTATTATATGAATTTCATACTAATTTTTTATTGTGTGTATGCAGCTGTTGTTGACTATGAGCTGACATCATTCCAATTTGTGCTCAATCTAATGAACCGTATTCAATGTGACAGGGTAAGAATTTTTCATGATGGAGTTTTTTATGGATATTCAAAGTACTTTGCTCTACAAATATCTCGTGTGGATTCAAATATTCATGTGGATGTGAACAAGAAGTTTCTCTTAGTGCGTATTAAAGAATCTGATAGTAAGTCACATATTTACTTAATACACATAGCTAATAGCATAATGTTATCCTGCAGCCATACTGTTTATACTCCAAATAGTTCACTGCCAGGTTGTGAATCATTGTTACCTAACTGTTCAGGACAGAGCCTGAACAAGTCAACTCTCGAAGGTGTTTATATACCTAGTCTCAGAACTTAATGATATTCATGCCACACAAAACCACAGTGCTTGTATCATGTTCCATGTCTTATAAGTGTTTGTAAATTGTATGTCTTTTAACTATTTGCTCTTGCCTTCGCCAATTGACTTTTAGTTTTGTGGGCGGTGTTATTTAAATCAGCTCCCGTTGCAAGCGCCTCGGTGCCAGCAATAGGGGTATATGCAAATTTATAGCCGTGGCTAGAGTAAGTATTTCTGGCCCTTCGAACACATGGTTCACTCAAAAGACCACACCTCATCCTCAAGGAAGTTACACTCCCTCAAACATAATGGTCCTTTGAGCCGGATCTCTGGTAAAGAGCGACCGCCAACCAAGCTTCACAACTCTTGCTATCGCCTCTAAGACACGACAAGCTGTTTCCAAGTTGAGGTCACTGTAGACAAGGTTACCCCTTTTCTCTGGCTAATAGAAGACTTCACTACTATTGATTTCACCTATAACAATAGCAATTGAACTGGGAGCTGACTCTGCCTTGATTTCACAAGGAACTTGCAATCTACCACATCCGACGATGCCACATCGATAAGCCATTCACGATGGAATCTGAATCGCATATCATCCAAGAAATCATGTCTGTAGAAACCCTCAAGCACAAGAGGACCTACCAACGTGGGCAGATCACGAAGATTCACAAAAGGATCAATATGCTCCAAGCTAATCCCTTGAGAGAAACAAAGAATATGGAGCTCCAGCAGTTACAACAAGGAAGAGATACAATCCTTGTTACAACACAGGCTTGAGTATTGTAGTGGAACTTATATTAGCGCGTAGAAATATTCATGTCACGATACTTACCATACCAACAACTTACTCATTTGCTATGTCAAGTGGATGTTGTGTGCTGTTGGCAACACGGAATTATATCTTGAATACTACTATTAAATAGAAGTTGTTAATAGCTAGCTACATAACACCCCACGACAATTGGTGACCCTGAGCCAGACTTCGGATTTCAGTATGAGTCGTTCCGGCAGCCCCACGAGGCCTCTGGATTCTTCAGTTTCCGAAACCCCGCCCACCACTTCAACATTCGGATCCAGAAGAATACTACCTGAAATATCTGCCATGTCAGTAATTTTAAAATTGCCGCCATTCTGGCCTGCTGATCTCGACTTGTGGTGTTCACCCAGGTCGAAGCACAATTTGCGTGTAGGTGCATCACTCCCCAACAATCTAAGTTTCAACACGTCGTGTCCTCCTTAGCTCCAGAGGTCGCAGTTGAAGTTCGAGATTTATTGGTTAACCCACCGAGCGACGATCCGAACAACACTCTCAAGACTCAGTTAACTACTGCTTCTGAACTGAAGAAACTTCAATTATTGTTTACTTCAGAGGAGCTAGGTACCCGCAAACCAACACAGTTGCTACGCCATTTACAGCAATTACAAGGCAATCGTCCCACAATGACAGATGATTCATTTTTGTGTGAGTTGTTTCTCCAATGTCTCCCCTTCGGAAGTATACATGGTGTTAGCATCCACTCCTAAGGGTACTAAGTTGGACCAGCTTGCTGAGTTGGCTGACAAAGTCATGGAGTTGGCCACACCCAGGCCAGGGACCATTGCAGGAATAACAACACCACCACCTTCAGAAATAGACCTGCTTTGGGAAGATGTTGCTCGTCTGGAGAAACTTGTCCACAAGCTCGGCCGTTCTCACTCTCCTCGTCGGATCTCTTGTTCTACTCATCGTTCACCCACACCTCAATCTATGGAATCATCTGACGATGCTTCTGCCACTTCTGGAACGCTCTGCTAGTACCACCACAAATTTGGTAAGAAGGCACAGAAAAGCAAATCCCCCTGCGCTTGGAAGTCAAACTCCAAGGCCGGTCGTTAGCGGCGACCAACGTCGCTGGCCTATCATTCACAGGTCGCCTTTTTCACATACATGACTTTAACTCTAATTTTCGCTTCTTGGTAGATACTAGAGCGCAGGTCAGCATTGTTCCACCCACACATAAGGAACAGTCTGCTGGTGCTGGCAATGTGTTACTGAAAGCTATCAACGGTTCGGAAAGACCAACCTTTGGAATGCGTTCACTCACCCTGGATATAGGACATTCCGCTGGGTTTTTGTAATGGCAGACATACCACATGCTATCATTGGTGCTGATTTTTTTGTACCATTTCGGATTGTTGGTCGATCTTTGTAACCACGCACTCAGTGACTCCACCACTCACCTCTCTGTTCAAGGTGTTGTCTGTATGAATACCTCATCCAGCTGTCATCAACATCAGACCCATATTCTCAACTCTTGTCCAAGTTCCCATCTGTTACTCAAGCTTCCTTCTCTCATTGTCCGGTCAAGCACACTGTGACTCATCACATTCAGACTACTGGACCAGCGGTGGCTGCACGCACACGTCGTCTTGCACCAGAATCTTTACGCATTGCCAAGCAGGAATTCGACCACATGCTGCAATAAGGAATAATCTGTCCTTCCAGCAGTAGCTGGGCATCTCCTCTGCACATGGTACCAAAGCGCACCACCCCTGGTGATTGGCGTCCATGTGGTGACTTCAGGGCACTTAATAAGATAACTGTGCCTGACCGCTACCCAGTCCCACATCTTCACGACTTCACTGCCACACTCCGTGAAGCTTCCATCTTCTCACATTTGCATTTGGTACAAGCCTACAACCAAACTCCAGTTGCTCCTGAAGACATCCCGAAAACAGCCATAACCACACCCTTTGGTTTGTTCGAGTTTCTTCGAATGCCATTTTGGTCTTCGAAATGCGGCACAAACATTTCAGAGATTTATCGACCAGGTGTTGCGTGGATTACCATTTTTCTATGGTTATGTAGATGATCTTCTCATTGCAAGTTCTTCACAATCGGAACATTTACAGCATCTACAAGCAGGGTCTCCAAAGACTTGAGGATAATGGTATTTTAATCAACCCTTCAAAGTGTGTTTTCGGTGTACCCTCTCTAAATTTTCTTGGCTATCACGTCGATTCCTCTGATATCAGACCCATGGAGAGCAAGGTAGCTGTCATTCGTGATTTTCCACAGCCTACCAACCAACGGCAGCTGAGAGAATTCTTAGGCATGGTCAACTTTTACCGCCGGTTCATTGCTAGAGGAGCCTCACTCCTACATACCCTCAACCTCCTTTTAGCTCGTTCCACACCTAAGTCACTAGTCTGGAATGATGAAGCTCTCTCCGCATTTGATGCTGTCGAGACTGCACTTGCTGAGGCTATCCTGCTAGAGCACCCAGAACTGGATGCACCCACATGTATCATGACTGATGCCTCCGAGCTAGCGGTTGAAGCAGTCCTGCAGCAGTTTATTGATGGCCAGTGGAAGTCACTTGCGTACTTCTCAAAGTCTCTCAAGCCGGCAGAAACATGATACAGTGCATTTGATCGAGAGCTCCAGCCAATCTACCTAGCAGTCAAGCATTTCCGAAACTTCATTGACAGTCGGCTATTCTACATTCTCACAGACCACAAACCCCTCACATTTGCCATTTCAAATAAGCCTGAGCGTTATTCTCCTCGGCAATCAAGACACTTAGATTAAATCTCTGAATTTACATGTGACATTTGACACGTTCAAGGCTCAGACAATGCAGTTGCTGACGCCCATTCTCGATTGATACTGAATGCTGTTCACACAGGTGATGCTGCTCTGGTCATCGACGTCCATGTGATGGCTAAGGCGCAAGCTGCTGACAATAGCCTTCTCGATTTGCCAGCTGCTGACAATAGTCTTCTCAATTTGCCAGCAGATTCTACATTGAAGCTGGAGCAGATTCCCCTTGCCCTGTCAGATGGCGTCAGGTTGCTATGCAAAGTCTCTACTGGTACCCATGGAGTTTAGACGTCCTGTTTTTTATGCTCTCCATGCACTATCTCACCCAGGTGTCCGAGCATCTCAGCGACTTGTAACCTGGCACTTTGTCTGGTCTGGCATTAATGCAGACGTCCGTCAGTGGGCACGCTCTTGTCTACAATGTCAACGATCCAAAGTTCATAGGCACAACAAGTCTCCGCCTGGTACTTTCTCCACTCCAGATGAGCGTTTCGACAAGGTACACATTGATCTGGTAGGACTCTTCTGTCGGATGATGGATTCATTGGCGAGCGAGCGAAGCGAGCGAGACACCATCAGGGGTAACTCAATTGAAAATCGGGGATATTCGTATATATATGTTTGGACGTATGTAAGGCATTTTTGTACTTTGACCCTCATGTTTTTGTGTTAGTTCTGTGGTCGACCCCGTCCCAAACTTCACTAAACAAAATCCTCTGGTTTATCGATCAGTGCCCATATCATCCTAGAAATTAAATTGTTTACCATTTTGAATTCTATTGCGGGTGCAGTTAAAACGTGAAAACTTATGGGACTTCCATTTCTATTCGAGTTAGTGGCGGTGGTAAATCAATGCACTCTTCGTCTTGGCCATACACAACAGTATTTACTTGAAAATGCATTGTCCACTAGACTAACCTTGAAGGTAAGTCTCGTGTAGGTGTATGTCAAATTTTGTCAAAGAATTGTGCTTTACAGCCACTACTTAGCTAAAGAATATCACAAAGAAAACGTTTTAATAACGTGTATTTTTTGTTGTTTTTGTTTTCCTTCTATTCAAACAGTTGCAGCGAGTTGTTACTATGGCACTGAAATCCCTTTATTGTGTATGCATAATTTAAAAACTCAGCCTTATTTTCAGTAGCTTCAGTGTTAGAAGTCAAAATATTCTTATAAAAATAGTATAGTCTTTAGGCTCGCTAGCCATTTGTGCTCAAGCACATCACTAGTGTATGTCCTCACCTGTATTGATCGATTTACACGTTGGCCGGAAGCTGTCCCAATCGTGAATAGCACAGCAGAGAGAGTGGCTCAAGCCTTTATCAATACATGTGTATCTCACTTTGGCACACCCTCCAGTATCACCACAGACAGAGGCAGCCAGTTTGAATCACATTTGTCTGAAGCACTCACTCACCTGCTTGGGACGAAGCACATTAGAACTACTTGGCATTCGTACTGCTTTGAAAGATGATATCGGTTGTTCTGCTGCCGAGTTAGTTTATGGTACTCAGTTGAGATTACCAGTGACCTTCTTCATCTCCAATGATTCCAACAGCTGTCCAGATCCCAGCAGCTTTGTCACAGCATTGCACCTGAGAATGCAGTCCTTAAAGGCCACACCCACTCGACCTAGTCGACATTCAGTTGCTGTGGCCCAAGATTCTCTTCAAGATGCCACCTACGTCTTTGTCCACTGAGACGCCGTCTGCAAACCCCTCCAACAAACATACGATGGTCTATTCAAAGTCTTGAATCGAGCACCTTGGTATTACACACTTGAAATAAAAGGACACAAGGATACAGTTTCAGTAGATCGGCTCAAGCCTGCACACATTGAACGTTCAGATAACGACACATCCATTGATTATTGTGCGCAGCCACCTACTCCTCCTACACCACCTACTACTACCAACGCTCCATCAACTCCTTCATCCCGGACTACACACCCAGGTCGTAAGGTTCATTGGCCAGCTTACCTGTCTGACTTCGCTCCATAGCAGTCACTGGAGGGGGAGTCTTGTAGTGGAACTTATATTAGCGCATAGTATTATTCATATCACGATACTTACCATACCAACAACTTACTCATTTTGATGTCACGTGGATGTTGTGTGCTGTTGGCAACAATGAATTATATCTTGAATACTATTAAATATAAGTTGTTAATAGCTAGCTACATAGCACCCCACAACAGTATCTTCTCCAGGAGCAACCTGACGAGCTTCAAGTAGAAGTCGAAGAAGTGAAGAGATCAAATCAACTACATACTAAGATATCCAATCAGATACTCATTGCTCTCACCTGTTGCACTATCTACGACAACTCGTTCAATCTCTTCAATGAACTAGACATCCTGGAGTCACACACTGATCTCTCCACATAATACTTCAAAGAGCACTCTTTCATGCATTCTGAGACAGTGTCAGCAAGTTTGCCTCAGATGTTATGGACGACAACTCAATTGCAACAATGATCTCCAAACTCGACAGTCTTGAAGCACCTTTCGCTCGCCATCAAAGAAGACAAGGGATACAATGGTAAACTGAGCCGAAACCCTCCCACTCACCTATTTATGAACATGAAGGCTTACGCCTCAACCTGGAATTGCCCACGTTCAATGTGGATCCCAGGATGTGGCTACAGTTTAAATGACATGTTTGTTGCCACTATGGATTCCAGAGGAATGCACCTGCGCGACATTGAGTAGTGTTGCCGGCCATGGCCACTGACAAAGCTCAAGCCATTGTCCAGAGAAACTTCTACGGTGAATCTGGATACACAGCGCACTGGAGAAGCACTCACTGAGACTTACGGAAGCCCACAAGTTGTCTATTCCATCTTAGTTCGGGTGATCACCAAAGGTGACTACTTCGAGTATGGCAGGGAAGGACTACAATGACTACAGGACCAGTATGTCCTGAATTATGACGCCATCAATGCCTTGGTGGAAGATTCGTCATCACAGTTTCTTACCCAGCATGCCAGACAGTTCTTCTCCCCCAAGCTGAAGGAGGAGTGGGACAAACACGTCTCAGGCAGGGAAGAGATGCCCAACATCAATGACCTCAGGAAGTATATTCGCAGCATCATATACCAGATGGAGCCCAAGGCTCGAGCCACACTGCTCTCCAGCTCTGACAGTTCCAGCAGTCACACCCCTCATGTCAAGAAAAAACTCTCAGAAGTACAAGCAGCAAGTGCCCTCTCTGCGGAGAAAAGCATGACCTGTGAAGATGCCTCAGCTTCCTAGACAGTGACATCGATAAAAGGAACAAGATCGTCAGGGACAAAAGGCTATGCATCAATTGCTTCAGTGATGACAATGAATTCAGGACTTGCCCCTTGCTGAAAGGTTAGGGAATCTCTCTCATCTCTGAGAGATTGCCACCTCAGCTAGGACTATGCAGATATCCTCAGTGAGGTTGCTACAAAGGAGTCAATGGTGAAGGAGGCAGCAAGGCCTATGTCCGAGCAGAACTTCTTTCTCTGACAGAACCAGACAAGTTCGTCTCCGTCACATTCTCCGTCATGCCAAAGCCAGTGTGTCCACCCCAGAATAAGAAAGCAATTCTTCAAGACGCCACCATTAAAGACCTTCACCTGGAAGATCCAGAATAGGTGGAGCTCTTGATTTGTTGATTGGTACACTAGACCGATGCACTTGCTAGTGAATATAAATGACAAATATGAATAAATCTAATAGCTCACCTACTTGTGCATAGAGGAAAGGTTAATATACAATATTGACTAACTTGAAGAACCCTTATAATGTACTGGTTATATTTGTACATATGTGGGATAGTAAGCATAATGTGTTTTTATCTGGTCTAGAATTGACAGTGTACTTCACAATGCCACGATATGAAGTTATGTATGGAAGAGATTTCAATGTATGTGTAGAATCAGAAGGTGTGA
>WLWI01004051.1_pt1 | contig 12459 bp, 14 predicted proteins | sample 6701501 | NCBI WGS metagenome assembly WLWI01 (sample SAMN12718690, study PRJNA515312) | sponge metagenome | isolation source: marine sponge | host: Mycale hentscheli | place: New Zealand: South Island, Marlborough, Capsize Point | collected 2014-11-01
TATGGATCATTGAGAGTTACCTCGTTGTGTTTTGATATTGTTTGGTAACTACATCAAAACGGGTAACTCTCATTAAATCAACCCTCGCTTCGCTCGGATTGATTTAATACGGTGTCAGCTCAAGTCTAAACTTCTACAGTTTAAACCCGTTCTTCTATTTAGTCAGGGTGAGCAGGGTTTCTTTCCCTTTTTTTGAAGTGATGATTTTTACTGGGATGTGGTTATTGTTTTGGTCTAACCAAAACGTAACAGTGTTCTGTGGGCTATCCATACGTTCACGGGTAATCTTCCACGTATTTAATTTTCCACTGTTAGTATCGAGTTCTTCCTCTTCGGGGGCGCGGTATCGATACAAACGAGTTCGTTTTCCGCTTACGACTCGGACAGTTTTTCCCGCTAGCATCTTGATTTCGCTGGTCATCAGCCCAATGGGAAAACTGTCTGCATCCAGTAATTGATCGGGCTCGGTTGTGGTCGTTTCTCCACCCAGCAAGGTAATGGATTGTGCCGTCTTGTTAACTTCGAAGTCACGGATTAACGAGCCATCTTTTTGGAGGTAGTCCGCTCCATTAGTTAAGTGAAACTGACCATCTTGAACAGAAAAAAAGGCGGTGCTAGTCTGTGCGGTCAAGAACATCTTTGCGAGCAAGCTCAAGTGGCTAATGGTGGTAACAGATAGTTGGTCGTCCTTGTTGTCGATTACCACTTCTAGCTCACCCGCATTCTGCCTCGCGTATTCCACGGAGTATCTAAGTGTTTGGCTGTTTATCTGTATTGCTAATGCGCTATTTACCAATAATATTAGAAAGCCTCCAAGGCTGGATGCGATGATGGTGCGAAAATAGTGCTTGAGACGTTTCCCTTCAGTTTTCATGCTATTTGCTATCTCGTTGTAACTGTTGATCTAGATCCCGTTAACCGTCAGATAAGTGTATACCTGGGTCATTTTGATCGCTTCGGTTTCTGCATCGAAAGTGTGGCGAGGCTTTTTAGAGCTTGGGGAGTTTCTGCCAAATACTGGATTACCTGTGAATAAATAATATGCTCTGTCTCGAGTACTTTGTTGCCCAATGTCTCTGCGGTATCTTCAGCGGTTATGCTGACCGCTGACTGAATGATTATAGGTCCACTGTCTAAATCGGGTGTCACCACATGCACAGTGGCCCCGTGCTCGCTTTCCTTTGCATCGATGGCACGTTGGTGCGTATTTAGTCCCTTAAACTTTGGTAGCAATGAGGGGTGGATGTTCAGTATTTTAGATGGAAAGCGATAAATAAATTCGGCAGATAGCTTTTTCATGAATCCCGCTAATACAACTAAATCGGGTTGATATTTGGATACTAGCGTTGCCAACGCTTGTTCGTGTTCCTGTTTCGATGGAAAGTGTTGCCTAAGGCACAACTCAGTTGGTATTGATGCTTTTGTCGCGCGAGTCAATCCGTATGAATCTTCCTTATCGCTGATGACAGTCGAGATTATTGCGTTGAGCTTACCTTGATTGATATTGTCAATAATCGCCTGAAGATTGCTTCCATTACCAGAGATCAGAAAAACGAGTTTCAAAGGACGATTGGGTGTCAAGTTTGATGTCATGGCTTCGTGACGTTTCGTATCAAACAAGCTGTACTTTCGGTGACTCATGGAGGTGGTTTTTTGCCACCACTTCACCGAGAACATGGACGGTTTCTCCAGCCGTGGAAAGTATGTCTAGTGCCTGATCGACTTGTGACGAGGGAAGGCAAATGGTCATGCCAATTCCACAGTTAAATGTTCTGAAAAGCTCATTTTGCTCAACATTCCCTTTGTCCTGCAACCACTTGAATATGTCTGTTAGTGGCCAATCCGCTAGGGAAATACGTGCATCGACGCCATTCGGTAGAACCCTTGGTAAATTTTCTAGCAGACCACCACCTGTAATATGGCAAAGTGCTGATACGCTGATTCGCGATAGCAACGTTAGAATAGATTTGACATAAATACGTGTTGGTTCCAGCAATGCTTGACCAAAAGTATGGTTGCCAGTGACAGATGCTTGATACGGAAATGGTTGATTGAGATCCGATTGGTTGAGTTCAAGTATTTTGCGAATAAGCGAGTAGCCGTTTGAATGCGGTCCGGACGATTGAAGTCCCAATATCGTATCTCCAACAGAAACGTTCTCTGGAGATAGCATGTGATCTTTTTCAACAATACCCACTGCGAACCCAGCCAAGTCATAATCGCCGTCTGCATACATGCCGGGCAATTCAGCAGTTTCTCCCCCAGTGAGTGCGCACCCAGCTTGAAGGCATCCTTCAGTAATTCCTTTGATTACAGCTTCCGCTTGGTCAACATGTAGTTTCCCTGACGCGAAGTAGTCAAGGAAATACAGAGGCTCAGCGCCTGAAACGATGATGTCGTTGACACACATAGCAACCAAATCAATGCCAATGGTATCGTGTTGATTCATCATTCCCGCTAACGTTAATTTAGTTCCTACACCGTCTGTTCCAGAGACCAGTATGGGCTGTTTGAAGCGATCAATGGGTAGCTCGAACAGTGCACCAAATCCGCCTAAGCTTCCAATGACGCCCGGCCGATCAGTGCGTTTAACCAGTGGCTTGATGCGTTTTACTAGTTCATCTCCTGCGGTAATATTTACGCCACTATCACGATAGTTTAGGGAATGTTTATTCAGTTTGGAGTCGTTCACAGCTATTTGAAGTCCAATTACTTAAAGGGCGCAATTATGCCTGATGTAACACAACGTGTCCTGTATCGTGGCTGAACAGAGACTGATCATTGCTTAAGGGTGGGTGTGGCACAAACTGCTTTGATCTAATCCATTAGGCAAGTTAAAATGGAGGAATGTTAGGTGCGGATGCTTGCTAAGCTAATTTAAGTTTACTCAAAAGATCCGCTAGCCGATGTTGTGTCTAAATCCATTCTATTAAATTCGCCACACAGGTCTTCTAGTTGCTATCACAGGTTCCCAATATTCTCACGATGCTGCGCATTGCGACATGCCCTATTTTGGTACTGTTGTTGCGAGACAGTAGCTATGACTTGGCGCTAATTCTGTTTTTTATTGCGGGAATCACTGACGGATTGGACGGTTACATCGCGAAGAAGTTTAACTGTGTGTCACAACTCGGGGCTATCCTAGACCCTATCGCTGATAAATTGTTGATTGCCAGCGCCTATATTATGTTGGCAGTTTTGCAGGACATCCCTTTTTGGCTATTAATCGTGGTGATGTTTCGCGATCTTGTGATCGTAGTGGGCTACTTGGTGCTTGTAACCATGCGAAGTGGCGTTCAGATGAAGCCTACTTACATTAGCAAAATTAATACGTTCTTGCAGATTTTGTTGATGGTCGCGGTGTTAATGGAAAAAGCAACCTGGTTGACTATCCCTTGGCTTGTTGACTCTCTGATCTTTGGAGTATTGATAACCACCGTGGTAAGTGGTGTGCAGTACGTTTGGCTTTGGGGAATCAAGCTGGAAAGGGTGGATAGCACTGATTCGTGATGGTTGGGCAGTCCGTATTACCTTTTGCGGTTTCTGATGAGACCAGCTTCAATAGTTTTTGTGATCAAGGCAATGAAGCTCTATTGCGAGAAGTTCTTTCTTTGTTAAATGGGGAGAGGGTAAAGCGTGTTATTTATCTCTGGGGTGAGCAGGGTAGTGGTAAAACCCACTTGTTGAATGCCTGTTGTCACTATGTTAAGCAAAGGAATCAGCATCATTTATACCTGCCAATGGGGCAGGGTTTATCACGATTTCCTAGCCTAGAGAGGCTGAAAGATGGGTTGTTTATGTGTATTGATGATGCACAGAATCTGGCAGGAAATCCAATAGCCCAAGAATCAGTTTTTTCATTCTACGAACAACTAACCAACCACGCTGGAGCCCTGATTGTCAGCGCAACGTTACCCCCGGCAGCCCTTGATCTTGAGTTAAAGGACCTCGAGTCAAGGTTAACGAGTGGTGGTGTTTTTAATCTCCATAAGCTCTCTGACTCCGCCAAAGTCGAGGCGTTAAAGCTTCGGGCTCATAAACGAGGTTTCGAGTTAGAGGACAAAGTGCTGGACTTCATCATGACCCACTACGATCGAAATACCTCGGCGCTATTCGCGTTGTTAGAAAGAATTGATAGGGCATCCCTAGCGGAGCATCGAAAGGTCACCATACCTTTCATTAAGACACTGTTGTGAGTGGGTGTCGATTCGGTATCTTTATACAGCTAGGGTTACCTCTCAATGGTATAAGATTGGCTATCTGTAGAACTATCAAACTAATTGCTGTTGCAAAGTCTATAACTTACCCAGTACTCGAGAGCAGTTTGCTACCCGTCGGCCCAATATCTGTGCAAAGGTTTTTTCATCAGCGGTAATTTCACTGCTATTGTCACCCCCCGAAATATGACTCGCCCCATAAGGGGTTCCCCCATCTATAGTATGACTCAGGTTGGTTCCAGCAAAAGGGATGCCAACCATGACCATTCCATGATGAATAAGCGGTAGCATCATTGATAGTAAGGTGCTTTCTTGGCCACCATGCATGGAGGATGAAGAGGTGAATGTTGCGCCTGGTTTGTCACATAATGCACCCGCCAACCATTGAGGTGCTGTTTGGTCAAAGAAGTATTTAAGTGGTGACGCAATAGTGCCAAAACGGGTAGGGCTGCCAAGGATCAAACCATCACAATCAGCAAGGTCATCGGCTGATGCGTAAATATCGCCGCTTGATGGGATATCACCCTCGACTGCTTCACAGACGGAGGATACGCTGGGAACAGTGCGTAATATGGCTTCGCACTGCTCGACACTTTCGACACCTTGGGCGACATACCGTGAGAGTGCCGCGATCGAACCATGGCGGCTATAATATAGAATCAGTATTTTTTTCATTGAGTCCTGCAACTGGCGAAGGTGCCTTGTCTGATTTTAGGTCGTTGCTGTGAAGATGTTGAAGAAGTGGCTAATGCTTCAGCAGAAACTCCATTAACGCTTTTTGCGCATGTAATCGATTTTCAGCCTCATCCCAGACAACACTTTGTGGCCCATCAATGACTTCAGAGGTAACTTCATAACCGCGATACGCAGGTAGGCAATGCATAAAAAGGGCATCCTTTTTTGCTAGACGCATAAGGGAATGATCTACGCAAAACCCTGAGAAAGCCTTTTCTCTATTCACTTTTTCTTCCTCTTGTCCCATACCAGTCCATGTGTCTGTGACTACAAGGCTCGCATTATTGGTTGCACTTTGCGGATCGCTAGTCAATGTGACATTGCTGCTGCACTGTTCCAGTAGTAAGGTGCTTGGTCCATACCCTGGGGGCGTCGCGACGACTAATTCGAAGTCGAGCAACTTTGCGGCATTCATCCAAGAATGGCAAACATTATTGCCATCCCCGACCCATGCTACCTTATGCCCTTTCAAATCGCCTCGATGCTCCATGAAGGTTTGGATATCGGCAAGCTGCTGACATGGATGGTTGAAGTCCGAGAGCGCATTGATGACTGGGACCGACGCGTGTTTTGCCATGTGGACTACGCGCTCGTGAGAACTGGTTCGCATGATGATCATATCAACCATTCGGGACAACACCATTGATGTGTCTTCAATGGGTTCTCCTCTGGAAAGTTGAGAATCAGAGGGGGCCATAAAAATGGCGCTGCCGCCGAACTGATTGATTCCGGCCTCGAAGGAAACCCGTGTTCTGGTCGAAGACTTCTCGAAGACAAGTACGGCAGTTTTTTGTTGCATCAAAGAATTGGTTTCTCGGTTATGCCGTTGGGCTTTGAGTTCAATTCCGCGCGCAATGAGCTTTCTGACTTCAGCTGGTGTTAAATCTGATAACTCCAGAAAATGGCGAATAGGCATATTTAAGGTTCCGCAAACAGGCGCCTTGAGGGTAAAAATACCCGGCACCAAAAAACAAAAAAGCGCCAACTTAATGGCGCTCAAAAAAGGATTCTACTCAAACTTTACAGAAAATGCCACTAATCTGCTTTATTCGTTCTTCTCCTTTGCGTACCGTGGCTACTTGTTTTTAGTTACTCAACTTTGCCAGCAGGGAGCGTGTCGAGTGACTGACTTGGCGTCATATTATGAAATGTCCTTAAATGGGGTATCAAAACACCTCAAGGTCTTGGAAAGCGCGGGGTTGGTGGAGCGCAAAACCATCGGCCGGGAGCATTGGATCAATGCGAATCTCCGAAACGTGGATTTAATAGAAAAGTGGTTTGCGGAATTGAAATCAATTTGGCTATTGAGTCTGGATCAACTTGAAAACAAGATAGGAAACAAAAATGAATGAACTTACCATCGAAGTCACTAAGATAATTAATTCGGATGTGGAAACCACATTCAACGCTTGGCTCGACCCTAAAACTCTCGCTGCGTTTATTTTGCCGAAGCCCGGTATGCCGAGTCCTGAAGTAACGAATGATCCCCGTATTGGAGGGCATTTTGAAATTCTGATGGACGTTGGGGACAAACGAATACCCCACCATGGTGAATATCTAGAGATACAGAAGCCAGATAATCTTTCTTTTAGCTGGAATTCTCCCTTTTCCTCAGAAGGCAGCGTGGTTTCCATTGCCTTCGAAAAAGTGGATGAGGAAAAAACGAAAGTGACATTGATTCACATGAAGTTCCCGAATCAGGAAAGCTGTGACAACCACAAAGCAGGTTGGGAGCACATCCTTGATGCGTTGGAAAACATCGTGTGATGGAACGGGATTTCTAGGCAATACTGCCTACTCAAAAATCCGTCGATGATATAATCCGCTTTTTTACTATTCGGGTTTAGGTGTGATGTCTGGAATCAAAAAAGCGGTGTTGGCGTATTCTGGTGGGTTGGATACGTCAATTATTTTGAAATGGCTACAAGATGAATATCAATGTGAAGTAGTGACTTTTACGGCCGACATTGGGCAGGGCGAAGAGCTGGAACCCGCGAGGAAGAAAGCGCAGGACTATGGTATCAAGGAAATCTACATTGAAAATCTGCAAGAGGAGTTCGCCCAGGACTATGTATTTCCAATGTTTCGAGCGAACACCATCTATGAAGGCGAGTATCTGCTTGGAACCTCTATCGCTCGCCCTTTGATCGCAAAATACCTCGTCAAAATTGCCGCAGAAACTGGCGCGGATGCAATCTCCCATGGGGCAACCGGAAAGGGAAATGACCAGGTTCGGTTTGAATTATCTTCCTATGCGTTAAATCCTGATATCAAAATTATCGCCCCATGGCGAGAATGGGATTTGACATCCCGTGAAAAATTGATGGAATATGCCAAGTCCAACGGCATTCAGATTGAGAAGAAAAAAGACGGGAGCTCACCCTATTCAATGGATGCAAACCTGTTGCATATTTCATACGAAGGCGAAGAGCTCGAAGACCCTTGGTGCTCACCCCGTGATGATATGTGGGGATGGACCGTTTCACCCATGGACGCACCAGATACACCCGAAGAAATCCTAGTGACTTTCGAAAAAGGAGACATCTGTGCCATTGATGGGGTGGCAATGACTCCTGGTGAGGTAATGCATTCCCTGAATGCTGCGGGTGCAAGAAATGGGGTTGGCCGGGCTGACATCGTCGAGAACCGATATGTGGGTATGAAATCAAGAGGATGCTATGAAACACCCGCTGGGACGATTATGCTCAAAGCCCATCGCGCCATAGAATCGATTACTCTAGACCGGGAAGTTGCGCACCTTAAAGACGAGCTGATGCCTCGGTATGCCAAATTAATTTATACTGGTTACTGGTTCAGTCCAGAAAGACGTATGATGCAGGAAATGATTGATGCCTCTCAGGTTACTGTGAATGGTGATGTACGTCTGCGATTGTACAAAGGGAACATCGAAATCCTAGGGCGGCAAAGTAAGGATTCGCTTTTTGACCAGAGAATTGCTTCATTCGAAGAGGACGATGGAGCGTATAATCAGGCAGATGCCACTGGATTCATCCGCCTGAATGCGTTGCGCTTGCGAATTGCTGCTTCCAACGGAAGGTAGCGCTATGCGCTGCTGAATGACGAGCCAGAATAATCGTCAACAATGATATCCCTTGTCATTCCACTTTATAACGAAGAAAGGCAGGTTGAGTCGTTAGTCGCACATGTTGTCGGTCTAGCAGGAATCGGGGAAATCATTTTGGTGGATGCGAGTGATCAGAAAGCATCGCGAAAGATCGTGCTCGACTGTCTTCGGGAAACTGGCTTCTCGGATCGCGTCAAATTACTTCACTGTGATAGGGCTGGGCGTGCTTGGCAAATGAATATGGGTGCTCGAGCTGCGACTCAACCAATCCTGCTGTTTCTGCACTGTGATACTCGCCTGCCTGATGATGCGTCTGCGCTGGTTGCTTCGGCTTTAACAGGAGAGATCAGTTGGGGACGATTTGACGTGCGACTAGACCAGTCTGGATGGGTTTTTCGCCTCATCGAAACCATGATTAATCTTCGGTCCCGTTGTCGAAAGCTTGCAACGGGAGATCAGGGGATTTTTGTGAAAACCCGATTGTTTTTAGAGATTGACGGTTTTCCTGATATTCCTTTGATGGAAGACATTTCACTAAGCAGAGTGCTTGCACAATACGGCAAACCGGCGCTCGTTAGCAGTCCTGTGATCACGTCGGCTAGACGATGGTCAAAGGCCGGGGTGGTGAAAACGATTTTTTTGATGTGGAAACTCCGCTTCCTGTTTTGGCTTGGAAGTTCCCCGGAAAAGCTGGCGTTGATGTATCGCCATGTGCGATAACTCTGCTCGATGACGATGGGGGATGACCGTGGTCATAGATAACGCCATTCCATTGTATTTGTTCGCAAAAGCCCCGATAGCGGGTGAAGTGAAAACTCGAATGTTTCCTCAGTTAACCCCAGAATCGTCTGCCGCTTTAGCACACAAAATGCTAGAACAGTCTCTTGATAAGATCTGCGAGAGCTGGCCCGGAAAAGTGATACTCACGGTTGCCCCTGATCGTGACCATCCTGCGTTCAAAACGCTGTCTTCGAAATATGATTTCACTTTCACTGTGCAGGTGTTAGGAAGCTTGGGTCATCGTATGTTAACTGTGCTGAAACAAGGCATTGAAGAATCTGGTGCGGCGGTGGTGATGGGGTGCGACGTGCCACATTTTGATGCTGAGGTGTTGTTGTCAACCTATCAACTATTGAAAACGGGTAGAAACGTTGTGGGCCCAGCTGAGGACGGTGGTTTTTATCTGCTTGGATTGAACCAAGTCGATGAGGCGCTATTCTATGGTGTGCAATGGGGAGGTGAACGTGTGTTACTCGATGTCAAAAAGAATGCGGAAAAAATTCCGATTAGCCTTGTTGACGTTAAGACGCTTCGAGATATAGATAATTGGAGCGATCTTCAATGGTTGATACAACAAGATACACAGTACCAAGTTTTTACCAGCGTCTTTGATGATAAATGAAGCCGTAACGGGATGCTGCGCTGATATGTCTGTGAAAAAGAAGATACTGGTGATAAAGCAAACATCTCTTGGAGATGTGTTACACGCCAGTGGCCACATTCGGTCCATTAAGCAGGCGTATCCGCACAGCGAGCTTTACCTAATGACAGCGACAACATCCGTTGATATTTATCGCCACAGCCCATGGGTCGACCATACTATTCTGATCGATCGAGATAGCGTAAAAAAGCAAGGTTATCGCAAGCCAGTTTGGGCGATAAAGTACATGTTTCGCGTTCTTTCTGAAGTACGAGAGCATCAGTTCGACTTGGCCTTTGATCTGCAGGGGTTGGCAAAATCCGTTTTTTTTCTTTACTTTGCCCATGCTAAAAGGAAGTTCGTCAAAGGAAGTTGGTGGGGTATAAAAGGTTTTAGAGACAAACGATGTCATGCCTTAAGGGAGATGGACAAAGTGTTAGAAGTGGCTGGGGTTGAAATAAACGATACCTCCATGGAGTTCAATGCTGGTTTGATGGAGAGGCAGAAGATTGACGCGTTATTATCAAAGATCAATCCAGGAAAGAGACCCTTCGTGATTTTTAGTCCATTTTCGAGATGGCTAACCAAAGATTGGCCGCTATCTAATTACGTGATATTGGCGAAATCCGTGTCCGAAAAAGCATTGATCGTTTTTACTGGAGCGCCGAATCGAAAAGCGGATATCGATCAAGCTTTGTTGATGAAAGGAGGGCATGACGTTGTCAACTTAGCGGGTGTTCTCAATCTAGTTGAGTTTGCTGAATTAGCTGGGCGAGCCAGTTGTATGGTGACTGGGGACAGCTTTCCTATGCACGTAGCCGGCGCGAAAAAAACCCCTGTTGTGGCTTTGTTTGGGCCCACTGATGAGACAAAGGTAGGTCCCTTGGGTGAGCATGATACGGTTATCAGGGCGCCAAATTGCGATCGGTGTGATAGGCGTAGTTGCCCGAAACAGTGTTTGAATAACCTGAAAGGCGATTCAGTTTTGCAGGCGCTAAATCAGCTCTTGGAAGAATGAATCACAGAAGTGAAGCAGGTTGAGAATGTGGAATCACTTTGAGCTCATCTTAATGGGTTTCATTTAGTCCGCCATCAGATGGGATTTCAGACTCTCGTTTTACAATAAACTCCAACAGCTCCTCGTCTTTAGCTTGATCAAGCTTAGGTTCTTGGTACTCACTCAATAATTGTTTAGCATATGCCAGTGATCGTTCAGTGATCCCTTTGCTACCATCGGCCATCCATTGTTCGATGGAATTATTGTCAAACAGCTTGGGCATAAAAAAAGCACGTTGAAAGTTGTCCTGAGTATGCTGGTGTCCAAGGTAGTGGCCTCCTGGGCCAACGTCTCTCACCGCTGCTAACGCCTCATCGAAGTCGTCCCAGCGAAGGCCTTCTGACATTCTGTATCCCATGGCGCATTGCTCGGCGTCCACCATGAATTTCGCGATGGAGCAATGCATTCCAGCTTCATTCCAGCCAGCAGAATGCCAGATATAATTAGCACCGGACATCAAAACGGCCATTAGTGTGGTCGCGCTCTCATATCCCGCCTGTGCATCGAAGGTTTTCGCTCCTCCAAGGGTATTCGATGTTCGCCATGGAACATCATAGTGTCGTGCAAGTTGGCCAATCATGAAATTCATCAAACTGATTTCGGGTGTACCAGCCATGGGCGCGCCAGATTGCATAGAAACAGTAGATAGGTAATGGCCGTAAATTGCCGGCGCCCCTTTACGAATAACTTGCGTATAGGCTAATGCGGAAAGTGCTTCAGCATTGAGTTGCACCACGGCGGGAACGGTAGACGCAGGGGTATTTGCGCCGCCTAGAACGAATGGTGAGCAAAGCACGGGTTGGTTGCGCTTCACAAAGGCTCGCATTGCACCAAGCATGGTGGCGTCCCAAACCAGTGGTGAGTTACCGTTGACATTGCCTGTGGTGACAGGATGGTCTTCCAGAAAGGCTTTGCCAAATAGGATTTCACACATTCGCATCACATCTTCACCATTTTTGCCTGAAGTCGTCATGCCCATGAATGTTTTGTCAGAGTATTTCATGGAGGAATAGGTGATTCGCAAATGTCGGTGGGGTACAGCATGATCCATGGGTTCAACGATATGGTGCGCAGATGAGTGGATTGCCGGCAACATATGTGCAAGTTTATGGAAAGTCGCAAGGTCATCCAGCGTTGGATATCTACGAACATCTTCGAGATCGCGTAAATAGGGTGCCCCAGTCATGGGAACGAAAATCGAATGCGGACCGCCAAGTTTCACATTCTTTTCAGGGTCCCTTGCGTGATAGGTAAAGTTCGAAGGAATGGATTCAATTAGTTCTCTTATATGAAAACGGTCGAACTTAACCAGGTCCCCCTTTACTTGTGCGCCGGCTTTTCTCCAGTCTTCGAGGGCAATAGGATCACGAAAAACCACGCCGATTTCTTCCAGAATATCCATGGAAGCACTGTCAATCTTGGCGATTTGGTCTGCCTCCAGAGGTTCGGTAAGAGGCAGGTTTCTTCTGAGCTGTGGAAGCATGGCCTCCAAATTGCTGGAACGAAGTGTGCGTCTTGAATGTCGACCACCGCTACGTGTTAATTTTCTTTCAGGCTCAGGCACGAAATTTTCCAAGTGAGAAATTAGCGAATTGCGTATTTGCTAATAAAATAGTATGCCAGTTTCTATGTTAAGTAAAACTTAATATACTAGTAACTGCTATCAATAATATTGTTCTTAATCATGACGCAAAGTCTGGACATTCCCTCTCTTCGCAGTTTTATTCTGGCAGAAAAGTTGGGCTCTTTCTCAAACGCGGCGGACAGTCTGAATTGCTCACAGGCGGCGCTGTCTTTTCGTATTAAAAAGCTTGAAAACGATTGTGCAACCCTACGTCTGTAACTTTGATTTAGGTTGAGTCATTATCGTCGTTCCACACGATATATCGCTTGTCGGCATTGCTCCATTCATCGTCAATCTCGACGAGGATGGCACTGACAAGCC
>WLWI01004052.1_pt1 | contig 12457 bp, 7 predicted proteins | sample 6701501 | NCBI WGS metagenome assembly WLWI01 (sample SAMN12718690, study PRJNA515312) | sponge metagenome | isolation source: marine sponge | host: Mycale hentscheli | place: New Zealand: South Island, Marlborough, Capsize Point | collected 2014-11-01
CTTTGTAAAAAAAGCAAACATGTTATTTATACTTTTTATGGAAATCAAGCAAGGTACTGACAATCATCAAACAAAATATCAGCTACAAAATAACATGATTATTTAATTAATATTTTCATACTATAGTTTGATGGCATGTGTGTTATTTCATTCACTGAATCATTTCAATGCATGAGAAAATAATTCACTGTTTACTTGTGTTACTTTATTTATTTCTCCACATAGTTGAATAATTTCTAGCCTAATGCATTACTTTTACTGCTGTTAACATAAGAAACTTAAACTGTGACGAATTTTATAATGCCTTTTCAATGTAACATGTAATGTTTAGATTTCAATTATTGGATGAATTATTTAAAAATCCTTTTGTGTTTACATTGAGTTTTTTTTATTACTTTGGATTGTGGAAATAGAATGTATAGTGCTATAGAGAAGTGATAGCTATAACTATATAATTAGTTCATGTTAATGCCTAGCATTCTTTATTAAATTTGTAGAATAAAATTTAACTAAGACATAATTACATTTCATATTATAGAAAAAGTAGCCTCCTCCACTAAATGGAAAGTATCTGAAATTATACATTCTTCAGAGTTGAGTAATAAAGATAGACTAATAGCAAAGAAACTACTAAAAGGTAATATTATAATTCCAAGTTGTAGACATGATTTCATGTATCAGACATTATAAAAGGTGAAACTAGAATAATACATTTATAACTATACATTATACCTCAGTTTGATATTTGAAAACATAATGAAATGTTTATTATTCTGAGTGATGTTATTGGTGTACAGGTGAAGCAAGTGAGTCACTATTGATAGCTGTGAGGGTGCCTAAATTTGTTCGTATAATTTCTAAAAATACAAATTAATTGGGTCTAGGGTGATGCACTGATGCCATTTATTCATTAATGGATTAATTGATGTTTGCTTCTTCTACACTTAATCTACAGTATAAATGTTACTGCACCATATTTAAGTATAATTAAAGTATTGCTGCTAGAATAAGCTAAGTGCTTTATAATTAAATTATGACTCCTCTCCGGATGGGGAGGTGTTTCCAGTTGACACCGAAAAGGTGTTCTGATGGCACATAATTGGTGGTCTGTTGAGTACGAGTCTGCAGCAAGTGGTACTACTCAATAGTATGAAGGTAAAATGTGAAGGTTTTGGAAATCGTGGGTTGTCGTATCTCAGTGGTTAAAGCACTGGTGGCTAAAGCCAGTGGTCCTGGGTTCGATTACCCGGCGATAACTCAAATTTTTCCTTTCAGACCCCGAAAGTTTCAATCTAGTTATCATCTTTTATTGACTTTTTTCAATTACTATTATATTTGCCTTTGAGAAATAAATGTAGCATTTTTTGCTTGACCATTTGAATTGTAGTAAAAAGTTGAAATTGTATGAGATTTATCAACAAAATTTTCTTTGTTATAATTGAATCTTTTGCTATTTTTTGCCAAAAAAACAAAACTTCAAAGTCTTTCGTAATTACCACATACTAACTTTATATGTCTTATAATGTGTTATACAGTGCAATTATTATACACAAACAACAGAATAATAAACACATGCAACAATAAAACGCAATTATGAGCTTTAATCTTTGCACTGTATTGAGGATATTAATTTGGCATACTATGTAATAGTTAGAACATAATCACATTGCTACTGGTAGATTAAAGCACTCAACTCCTGGAGTCTACAGTCCTTAGGTTTGCGTACACGAAATTTACCAGAGCTACACACGTGTTCTAACTATTTTAGATCGCGTTTACGCAACTTTGTCTACCAGCATTTTTGCAGAAATGGCAGTGTCAGGCAACTTTTTTAGTGAGAATATTGTGGATATCGCTCAAAGCACATGAATCTAGTTTAAGTCATTTTGAAGGTAGTAAAATAACTCCATGCCGCTGGTCCTCCAAAATTGACTTAGCTTTGAAGAAATAAGAATGCTGTCTCTAAAGGACATTCCTGAGAATACTAAATGGGTTGTTATACTTGGATGAAAGCCACATCCTACACCTTAGCAAAAGTGTCAGATAGACATTATAAACCATCAAGATCAAGATACATTAAATCATTGGCTTAAAATATTCACTGTGAAAGTGAATGGAGAACAATAATGTCCCTAAATATAACACAACAAGAACAGGGAAAAACTCATGAACGATTATATTTCAACTCCTGGGACCTATGGCTCTCGGGCTTACGTGCACTAAATTTACCAGTAGCTATGCACACACCCTAACTATTTCAGATCCTGTTTACACAACTTAGTTTTGCCCTGGGCCCCTAAAACTGAGAAACATAACAAGAACAGCGAAAACTCATAAACAATAGTATTTCATTGTAGCTGTAGCAAACATCTTTATTATAGCTGTAAACCCCATGGTCATATAATTAACAACAAGATAAGCTATACTTTTAAACTAAAAATATAAAGTAGCTATACCTTAAGTCAAATAGTATGCACATTATATATACATAAATAGTTGGTACACCAAGTTACAATATAGCAATGGGTTCTCCTGAATAGATAATGTGTAGGATGTTATTATTATTATAGTTTGTAATCTTTGTAGTTACAGAAAAAGAAATTGAAATAGCCTGTGAAGAAGCCATAAAGAATCAAGCTTGTGTAGATATTTTTGTAGGACGCTTAAATTTTGTTGGCTTACCTCGCTCAGGTAAAAGTTCCACTCTACGTCGACTACTTGGAGAGTTTATTAACTTTATTGAAGCTAAAATGGACCATGAACTACCAATTACTGGAGTAGCAGACAGAAAACAACTCTTCATTCAGAGCATTAAAAAATCTGTTGGATTTGTGAACAAAGGACAATGGAAGGAGAAAAATCTAGTAGGGGAGACTACTTTTTTCAATGGTATAATATATCAATCTATAATGGTAAGGTCAGAAATGCATAAGTCATACTTGGATACAATATACTTCTCTGCCTAAATTTAACATATGGGTCTAAATAATAATTGTTAATGTGGCAGAAATTATAGACAATTGCTACAGTTGTATTTTCACAGTAAACAACTGATACAATAAACTTATAATAAACCAAATCCAAATATATAATATTGTTTTTGTACAATCACTAGAAAAACGTAGACCCTATATAAATTCTTGAGTAAGGCTTCAAGAAGTAGTTCTTTAATGATAGTAAACATTATAATTAACTGCATAAATAGAACATTAGTTCTGACAACAAATGAGTTTCAAATTGTATTAATATTATTGCTACAGATATAACATCCTCTTTACAAGTCGAATCATTCCAGTCATCAGAGAATAAAGATCCAAGTACTAATAAATTATCATTGGAGAATGTAGAAATACATGCATCAAGTGACCTTGTTGTGAAAGAAACCCCATCATCAAATAAGGCTGAAATTTTGCAAGATATAACTGAAACAGTAGAAATAAAAGAAGACACCTCTTCTACAAGTATTGCTGAAGTTTATCCTACATATGAAGATGCAACCGCCATTGAAGATTCAGAAAAGGTACAATGCTTACTTGAAGATGTCATCTATTTGATTACTACTGACCACGGAGGACAGACCGAGTTTTTAGATCTAATGTCTCGATTCTTGATGGGGCCATCATTAAATCTTATTTTCAGCAGGCTGACAGATCCCTTAGATAAGGTGTACAAAATATATACCACCAATGAAGAAGGAGTGTCTACCAACAAAGAAAATTCCATAGTAACATTAGAAGACGTTATATTTCAAACATTAGCTAGCATAGCTTGTATGGAAGCTACAAGTGAGGAAAATATATCAGCAGTACAAAGCTCTCATTTAAATCACAATAGTGATAATTGTTGTTCTTCTAAAGCTATGTTTGTGGGAACATTTAAAGATAAAGTTTCTGAAAAACAATATGTGCGAAGAGACAAACTGCTCCGTAAAAAAATCGAGCAGACTGAATTTTATCGCAAAGGTATAATCGAATATGCTAATGAAGATTATATAACTTTACCCATAGACAACAGGAGTGGTACTAAAGAAGAAATCAATACCACTAAAATCAAGTTTGAAAACTGTATAAAGAAACACTTTGGTAAAGTACACATTCCTTGCACATGGTTGATATTTAACATTGTGTTGCGATCCAAAAATACACGTACGATGGCAATGGATGAATGCAAAGTAATTGCTGAAAATCTAGGAATTAGTGACACAGATTTGCATAAGGTTCTTTGGTTTCTTCATTATCGGGTTGGTTCATTACTCTACTATCCCAAAGTAAAAGGATTTGAAAACTTAATCATTTGTGACATAAAGGTGAGTAACAATGTCAGGGGCATCGAAATGGGTGCCCAAAGGAGGCCATGGGTGCACCAATATTTTAACAAAAAGGTCGCGTGCCAATTAATTTGTTTTCTTTTTACCTGATCTTGATCTCATGATGGTCGTTGTCGCGCACTTGGGCCTTTGAAATTAAGCGGTTGAAATAGAAATCAAAGTGTCGAGGAAAGTTTGAACCAGTCTAATCTTTCATTTACTATTCTATAGTGATCTTTTGGAAAAACAAATGTGGTTCAGAGATCATTCATTGTTGGTTTGCAAAATGGCCATTTTTGCATGCACTACCAGTAATTTTCCCATTCAGTTATCTGCTACACATACTTGAAGAAAATAAACGGCAGGCATTTGTGAGTTCTAGGATATTATGTATAAATTCAAATTTTTTTTTGTCAATTAGTTATTTTGTTCATATGTCCAAGTAGCTGTATTAACTATATAATAGAGTTACACTCTACATAACAGCTATACTTATAATTTAACATAATATTAATTTGACATGAACAATGATTATTTATTTTAAAATATTTGCTTTTAATACAATAAAAAAAGTTTGTTCTGAATTATTTTCTGTGAATACAGTGGCATTTGAATATAAAGAGTATAAACTAAAAATCTTTGGTTCATTTGACAAAAACAAAACTACTGTATTGTCATTCTATTAATCTAACTCATTACTTGAATAAATGAGTGGGTGTGGTTAAGTGGATGTCGTTATATTGCCCACTCCCCTGATTGTTCCGATGCATTGTATGTAACACAGCATGATCATTGCATTAATAAGACTGCTTTGCTAAGGTAACATTGCAAAATGCTATTGTTTATATTACATCAGCATCTTATATTTCGTCACTTACATAATCACAAGATATAGAAGATACTAGGAAGCCAGATGGAATTGGTGTGGCCATTGTAACCACACCCACTTAACAATAACCACTCATTTATCCAAGTAATGAGTATGATTAATAAAAAAAAAAAGAAGACAGAAGTGCTTTTTTTTCAAAATAACCAAATATTTTTAGTCTATGCTCTGAGTATCCAGTAATTTAAATGCCACTGTAATCACACCAAGCAATTCAGTACAAGCCATTTTAAAGCAAAGCAAATGATTTATATAAACAATAAGTAGGTTAATGTCAACTAAATAATTTGTTTAGTATTATGTTGAGTGTATGTATTGTATAGCTAATACAGCTACTTGGACATTATAAAGCAAACAACAGTGACAAAGAATAACTTTAAAAATCTGAATCCAACATAATCAGAACTTATAATAAATGCCTGCCTTTTGTGGAAGTCATAGCTTTATTTTATTCAAAGATTTTCAAGTATGTGTAGCAGACTATTAGTAGTGCAAAAATAGCCATTATGCAAGCCACAATGCTGGAAAGACCTCTAAAAGATGTTAGTCTTCCCAAAAGATCACTTTGAAATAGTAAACAAAGGAGCACGCTTGTTAGGAGCTTCCTAAGTATCTTTCAAATGACTCGATATTTGCTTTTTAATCACAGTTATAGTAATGTAGACCACTCAATTTCATTCGCCCAAGTTCAACTACGACCACAAGATCTGGTAAAGAGTAAAAACATTAATAGACATGCCCTCTTTTTGTTAAAATATCACCAACACCCCTGAGAAAGATTTGTATGTGATTTATCTATGTAATGTGATTTAATAAAAGGACATAGTGTAGATGGCATATACTCAGAAAATAATTCTAAGTTATCTGTTTTATGCCAATAACTTGTATTACATTGTAGGTGGTATTTGATGCTGCAACATATTTGGTACAAAATACTTTCACTTTTAATAAAGTAGGAAAATTTGCTGCAGATAACTTTAAGAAATATGCCCAATTCACTGTATCTGATTTAAAGAAGGCCACTGAAAACAAACTTGATGATTTAATTTCTATGGAAATGATAGTAACACTTTTTGAACACCACAATATCTTAGCTCCTCTTCCAGTAACAAAAGATAGAGAAGAAATAACTTATTTTATGCCTAGTATTCTGAGAAGTGCAACAAAAGATGAGCTCCAAAAGATTCCTATTTCTGCAGATGTGGCTCCTCTCGTGTATCGATACAAGTGCGGCTACTTACCATTAGGAGTCTTCTCTTCTCTTATTATAGGCCTGGTTTCAAACACAAACTTAAATTGGACTTTCAAAGAAGACAGTCCTTGTCGTAACAAGATTGAATTTCTAGTAGGAAAAGACTTGGACACAGTTACTATCATTAGCTATGCCACATATATTAAAGTGGTACTCTACAGAGTATCTCATCCAACAACATCCACTTCTGTAGTCTGTGCACACATTAGAAATGCTATCACTTCTTTGTTAACACAAGTCAATCATAATCTCAAGTACCACAATGCAAGACTTCAATATGGATTCGAATGTACAGACCATCCATCAGAAAAACAAACATTTTGGGAATATTTATTCGGTGTTTCTGAAAAAGCTCCACTTCATTTATGTATACTAGAAGATGAAGCTTCCCCTAAAATGAAGTGTCTGAAAGACCCAAATATTACTATAATAATTCCACTTTTAGACTCAAGACAGACTATTTGGTTTGATGAGGTATGTCATTAGTTTAATTCAACTCAGTGTTACTAATAATATACTCTACATTATAGTTGAAATGTGATGCGGTAACCACAGACACTTCTTCTAAAGGTATTTGGATTTTTAAGAAAGTAGACTAACTTGTTTAAATGAGCATTTTTACCTAATCAACACACCTCACTTAGTGAAATAATTGTTATTATCTATAGCATCAACGTTTTAGTAACTTAAATATGTTAGGTAGTTAAAATATAATTAAATATTGAAATACATTCAGACTTAATACATGTGATAAATATATTGGCCAAACTGCTCTTAGTGTTTTGGTATGTGTTGTTACTTAATTAAAACAAAATATTGCCTGAAAAATGCTGAAGTGATGTTATCAAACAGTGTGTATTGAATTTTCCATATTACATGTTATTGTACAGCATTCAAAGTGGAGGAACATTGTATAGAAGACACTCCTGCAGCACAGCATGGGTCAAGTGATAAAGGTAATTACATATTGTTTAATTAAATCTGTTATGTATATATTTGAGGTGAAATTTTATTGCAATCACATAGTACTTTAAGCAATACTTGTATGATAATTAGTTTAATGTATTTTGTACTTATGCTTTGAATTTCTCAATACGCTGTGATATATACAGTCTAATTTACAGGAACTATAAAGCTGATATACAAATGACACCTATGGTATATGATCATAAAATGTAGTTTTCACACAAGAATTCAAGGACATCTTATTGCGTACGTGGCCACTCTGAAATTTAGTAATGTAAAATTAGTATAGAGTTAGCTACAAAGATATGATGTCTGGTGAATCAAGTTCTAATACTGTATAGAAAATTTCTACTAGTTTTTTGTCATAATAATTATTAAGTTCTATTATGTATATAGTTCATTCAGGTTTATTAGTGTTCGTCACCAATTAAATGGTACAAATATTTATTTGATCAAATAATATAGGCTAGTTCCTATTAATAGAATGTTAAGATTACCACAAATCCTTACCTGAAAGTACAGTACTTATCGGAAAATGCTAATGATATAGTAGAATTGTTAATGCTTCCGTTTGTGCAAGATAAGAAGCCAGAATTATAGTAAAGACCACTTCTTTAGAATGTTTCTTTCCTTTAACTTAAGTAGCAAGTGCTCAATGGAAAGTAAACTTAAGTACATACTTTATTATAGCATTCCACAATTAGTAGTAGTGTGTAAGGATTTTAAATACTCAATACTCTGTTTTGACCTGTTCATGTTGTATTTTCAGCATTGGTTGCAGAAGACCTTGGCAAAGTCTATGAAGAGCTCTATGAAGCCAGAGTGCAATGGAAGACCATAGGCCTCAAACTGGGTCTGACATTAACTACACTCAACTCTATTGAAACACATCGTCACTATAAAGCTGAGCCAAGTTGCCTGGACATGTTGAATGAGTGGTTAACAAATGGAAAAAACCGAAGCTGGATTACTCTAGCTGAGGCTTTGGAGAGCCCCATGGTGGGTTATCCTAGCATTGCATCTGCAATACAAACTAAGCACTGCACTTGACTTTTTTATAAACACATTATAGTCAACATAATACCTTTATAGCCATAAAATATTGTTTTGTTTAAATTCTTGCTAGCTCACCACTCCTAGATCCTGCAAGCTCACCACTACTAGATCCAGCTAGCTCACCACTGCTAGATCCTTCTAGCTCACCACTGCTAGAACCTGCTAGCTCACCACTGCTAGATCCTACTAACTCACCACTGCTAGATCCTGCTAGCTCACTAGATCCTGTTAGCTCAACACTGCTAGATCCTTCTAGCTCACCTCTGCTAGATCCTACTAACTCATCACTGCTAGATCCAGCTAGCTTACCACTGCTAGATCCTTCTAGCTCACCATTGCTAGATCCTACTAACTCACCACTGCAAGATCCTGCTAGCTCACCACTGCTAGATCCTGTTAGCTCAACACTGCTAGATCCTACTAACTCACCACTGCTAGATCCTGCTAGCTCACTAGATCCTGTTAGCTCAACACTGCTAGATCCTACTAACTCACCACTGCTAGATCCTGTTAGCTCAACACTGCTAGAACCTGCTAGCTCACCACTGCTAGATCCTGCTAGCTCAACACTGCTTGATCCTGCTAGCTCACCACTGCTAGATCCTGCTAGCTCACCATTGCTAAATCCAGCTAGCTCACTATTGTTAGCTTTCTTTGTTTTGGACCACACTCATGCATTACTAAGGACATATAATTCTACTGATGTGAGATGACTTCAGTGCTGAAGTGTCATCCTGCTAACTATGCTGAGTTCATGAAGGGAAACTGTACAGTAAAATAATATTGGCATGTGTTTTCTCTGCTATTGATCAGGATCACAATCAGAACAATACTTATATAAAAGTTGCTGGTGATGCAATAGGTATTAATAGAAATTCCAGCAGCCATGAGTCACTAAATTGTATGTGGATCCGAGATGGCTCATGTGATTGAAGATATTGTGTGTTTTATTAAGAAGATACTGGACAGGAATTGATATTTACCATGAACAGAAGCAGCATATGCAGACAGCTTTCCTTCGTGCAACATTAAGTGTATTCTGAAGCAGAGGGTAAATACGATGAAGCTGTCATTGCATATCAAAAATCATTTATTCTGAATCTGAAAGCAAGTGTAATTAAAAAACATTGTTGTGTATGTAAATTTTAAAATATATGATGTAATTTGTTGGAGAATAGATGCATAAACATCAGCGCATTTAATACTCTTTTCTTTCAATTATTACAATTACTGATGAGTAGGCATAGGTGTATAATACTCATGAAAAGAACTAGTCCAAATATTAAAATATTTATCAATCTTAATTATAATTTGATACATTATTAATTGCCAAGTACAGCTAACTTTCATGCATATAACCACATGCTATAAGACCTAAACCTAATCAACCTATTAGTGAGATCAAAGCTAAGTTCAGCACAAAATAATAAGTAGTAGTGAAATAGACTCGGAAATAATATCTGATAGAAGTTACAATGGCATACAGCAGTAGATGATGATGCAGCATTGATTTCTCAAAATACTTCTAAAAAATATTTTTTATGTATTGGAGTTTTTAATTCAGGACACAGAAAGTGAAGGTATATTGAAATATTGATGATGATGACAATGTACTTGAGTACATGCTTTACATTCTTACACAGTCATTGTAGGTCTACCCAAAGTGCTTGAGTTAGGGAGGTTGGACCAACAGGAAAATGCTTTGGATGTAGACTTTGTGGTGACAATATTGACAAAATAATCAAAACTCATTATATAAGACTAGAAAAGCAAATGTTTCATTACACTACTTTCATTATCAATATCTTATCAGTTTTGTGACAATAATATTTTGCAATCGCTGCGGCCCATATTTTAGTTCCTTCTGAATAGCTTCGGATGGGCAATGTTTAAGCCTTATAGTGAATAAAACACATGCATGCCTAGTATTAATTTTAAACTAAAAGAGAAAACCCACAATTGTATGCAATAATATTTTTAGTTAAGTTACATTACATTTGACATGGCCAGCATAATATATTGTATAGTGTTTAAAATACAAAAAAATTATTTAGTCGTTTCACAAAATGGTAATTATTATGACTCTACTATGATTGTATTCACTTATTATACTTGTTTTTCTTTATAGTTTAATGATTATTATTATTAGAATACATTGTATGTACAATGTTAACTACAACAATAATTTACTCATAATTTTTTTTTATAAAATCAAACAAACTGAGAAAGAATAAATCTGTTTATTTATATATCAATATGAAATAGCATGTTCAATGACTGTATTTACAAGTTGTGTATTACTTCACTGAAGGTGAATTAAAATTAATATAGTTAAAAAGAAAAGGAGTATTTGACATTTAAAAGGTTTGTTATTATGTTCATTTCTATGACTTAAATTATTGCCAATTAAAGACCTACAGCAGCAATATACACAATTCTGGGAAGGGATATCGCAACATCAATGCCATTTTAAAAGATAATATAATTTCAAAGCTTTTTGAAATCCTTATATGGTTGATTTGCTTATAGATAATAAAGCACAACTCACAACTACTACAAAATGTAGTAACTACTGAAAAATTAATGGAGTAAGCCCAATTATCACATGATGTTAGTGGAGTTCTATTTTAAAAATATCAAGAGACACAACACCACCGGCATCAAAAACTTCAGATAATGAAGAAAAATAAAAATGTATGTCTCGAATGACCTCAAGTTTATCGGATATATATAAAAGCTTCATTGGAAAGAGTTAAGAGAAAGTAAAGTTACTAAAGCTAATGTTTGTGGGAACTTAGAGACAGAGTGTCTTTGTCAAAATTTCTATAAATAAATTAGACTCTTAGAATAGTAACTCTTCTAAAGTGTTTCGGTCGAGAGTATTATTTTGTACAATAGAATGTTTTTGTCCAAAATTTCCTCCTAATTAAAAATATCAAGAGACACAACACCACCGGCATCAAAAACTTCAGATAATGAAGAAAAAGAAAAATGTATGTCTCGAATGACCTCAAGTTTATCGGATGTATATAAATTAAGAGAAAGTAAAGTTACTAAAGCTAATGTTTGTGGGAACATTTAGAGACAGAGTGTCTTTGTCAAAATTTCTATAAATAAATTAGACTCTTAGAATAGCAACTCTTCTAAAGTGTTTCGGTCGAGAGTATTATTTTGTACAATAGAATGTTTTTGTCCAAAATTTCCTCCTAAATAGGCCTAAAAAATAACATTGCAATCCTTTACTTTTGCTTGTTTACATCTTACCTTTTAATGGATTCTTCAGTGTACTATTGAGTACTTCTAATGTTCATCACACCATACAATGTGAGATTTTAAAACACATTCTTAAACACAACATTCAGACTTACTAATGGTAACATTCAGCTACAGGTCTGCACTTCTTCTTTAAGGGTAGTGCTACATCCTTTCAGATCATCACTATTACTTAGTATTGTCACTACAAGTAGTTGAATTTAGTCTTTCTCATTCTGCCTGTACTCACTGTGTCTAATTCTTGAAGATCGATCTTATTTTTCATCTCTTACTTATTGTATGAGTCAAATATCACTGCCCACCATCCACTCTAACAAAATTTTGTCATATCAACCTCTGATTTGTTGCTAACATTTTGTAAAATTATAATAGCTATTTTACATGTCATGATGGCCACTTGCTACTTTTCCAGAGCATTATTGGTATTGTCAAGTTCCTTAACATAAACTTTCAAAGCCTTTTTTGTTAGACTTTCATTGCTCGTATCCATTGTTTCAATATGTTCATCCTGCAAAGTCACTTGGATTTCTCACAATTTTTTAGTATTATTTGTTATGGATTACCTCATTTTGCTGAAGGGCTACAATCTCTGCTTCCACTCTTCCGTTGATTCATGAGCAGAGATCCCAGAACAAGTTACATAGTATTTTTAGAGCTAACTTGAATACAGAAATGTAACCAATGAAAGTTCCTCAAACAGCTTTTAATAGTTATCAAC
>WLWI01004053.1_pt1 | contig 12455 bp, 9 predicted proteins | sample 6701501 | NCBI WGS metagenome assembly WLWI01 (sample SAMN12718690, study PRJNA515312) | sponge metagenome | isolation source: marine sponge | host: Mycale hentscheli | place: New Zealand: South Island, Marlborough, Capsize Point | collected 2014-11-01
ATCTCAAGGAAGATCCTCAACATCTGTGCAATCCACATCATCATGATCACTCCAAGTCTCTGACTCTTTATCATCAGTCACGTAATCATGGTGAACAACCTGCAAATCAACAGTATGACCTTCATTGATCTCCTGCCCTTTCATCATAGCATCAATGGACGGATCGTTAGGTTTATTGCAACATCTCTCATTACATTTACAAGCAGGCCCATATGATTTACAACTTTTTTTTACAGCTGCATGTTCTGTTATTACATTGTTTATTTAAAGATTTACAGTTGCAACCAAGTGTCCAGAGTTTGCTATATTTTTCTACATGTTTAAGGTTAGAATCAAAATCCCACTTTATGACTAAATCGTTATCAACTACAGACCATCCCCACTCCGTAAACATCAGGGAAGTCCATGATGTTTACCCCAGCTTGTTGCCATATCTGCACAACATAGCAACATCTCTTCCAATGTAACTGGAGGCTGTCGTTTGATGGTAACCAAAAGTCTTCAGATTCACAACCAGATTCATTCATGATCATGGTTCGAATCTGATCCAACCACAACGACGCCACCTCCAGTTCACCTTTACCGGGATTGGCTTCAATGGTGTTTTACAAAACCTGTTCAGCAGAGGGAATATGATTTACGCCCATTGACACTCTAAAACTACCAGCACACTTCTTGAAGTACACATATGCTACGAGACGATAAAAAGCCAAGAGACCATCTTCCCAATCAGCAATATCTGTCTGACTGAGAGTACCAAGATAATCCTCTTTAAATGATATGAAATACAGGTTATCAACATAAACATCAAAGAAATTAAATTTTGAGACATGCTGAAAGAAAGAAACATAATCACATCCACTTAACACATACAAAACTTGAAATTCAAGGCCAAGAAAGTGAGGACTTAAGCGTCTTAAATCTGAATTTTGAGACATTAGAACAAGCAATCTATTCATATCTAAATACTTGTATTATAAATTTGTATTATTCTTCCAGCTTTGTATTTGCATTTTCTACCAATTTATAAACCTGGATAATCAGGATCATCCTAGCTACAACATGAAGATTGACAGGTCTGCATCATATATTATCGACTTCACAGACACTCGTCATTTTGTTCATGCTTGCGATATCCTACATGATATCTGCCAGAAATGAAATTATAAACCTAATATACTGCACATTAATATGATCTACATGTATGATGTTTTTTACTGCAATGTAGTCAATGTGGATGATGAACAGTGATGATGATTATGATGAACAGTGATGTAGATGATGAACAGGGCAGTTTAAGTAGCAATGTTTAACCCACTTTGCAAATATACACTTTCAGGCGCTAGGTAGTGCATCTATGAAATTCTTTTTTCGATTAACTTTGTAGCTGTATGATGCTCATTGCTGTATCCATTATTATACCTTGAGTGGCTCCTGTTCAGCATAAGTCAGACAGCATCCTTAATACGGCAAGCATCTAGTAGCAGACACGAGTTGATCACAGCACCAAACCTAAAACAATTTTAGAAAAAAACAATTGGTTTTTCCTCCAAGAAAACATTTCTAGCAAGGCACTTACTTTAATCCCTAGCCCTATTGATTCGATTACTTCATTATCTGGCTCAGAGATTTTGAGGACACAGTAGATTTACATGAACTCAGTATGGTATTATGAGGCCTAGCTAATTACAATTGAGTTCATAAATGAGTTCTTATATCGCTTGAGAAACTGAAATGAAAATGAAGAAGCAAACTTGCAGACATGATGTTGTAGAATACACAAATGGCGACTAGGGCAGAGTGGCACACACGGGATTGTGAACCCGAGAGAGCTATGTTGACAGAGACTTTAGGCCGAGTCACAGCAGACGTTAACATGAAATGAGCAGACTCCAGTCAAACGAAGCGATCTCATGTTCAAGCATGTGTTTAGAGTGCTCGTTAGACGTGAATTTCATTCTACCTGACGTTTGATCAACAGACTAATACATTCCCATGATAACGTCACCATTAAGGTAATTGTTGACTGCTGAAAGGTGACACATTCGCTGTGTGCTGGTCACGTGACGGTGATCAAGCAATCATAAGCCCACATTTTACATGAAGTGCAATATTACATTATATTCATTACTATACCTTGCTCTATTCCTGTATACTGATGTAGTCAAACGAAAGTCTACTGTAGCTGATGCTTTCTACCTCTGCAATGCAGTCAATGATGAACAATATCATTCTTAAGCAGGAATGTTTAAGCACTTTGGAAACACATAACTTACAATGGTTCATCATGAAATTCTTTTATCAAATCATCTTTGAAGTTGTATGATGCTGTCTTTACTATACCTTTTCATCCTGCCCAGCATAAGTCAGTCATTCAGCATTCCTTCATACAGCAACCATGGGAAAAGTGAATAAAACCTACAACAGTTCAGTTTAAATGTAATAACTGGATAGTAATATATTGCAACATATACCTTTTCACCATGTAGGCAAAATTATTTTCGTTACTGGAGTTCGTTTGACAGCTGTAGAACAGTCATCAACATCGTACTGTTTCGTGTTTTGTTATCTTATAACTGAGGATTGCCAGGTTATAGTGCACAAGATTTATTCTGTATGTATATGATTCAAATCCCTGAGTTCGACCCTGGGTGGGGTTCGAACCCATGATCTTTGAGTTACAAGGCAGATGCACTACCCATCTAGCCTAGGAGCGCGGCAAGAGTGAAGGACTTATTTGCCAGGTTATAGTGCACAAGATTTATTCTGTATGTATATACATGTATACCTGGAGTGAACGTATTAATAATTTATATATGTAAACTTATATGCTGCCTGTGGGACAAACCATGACCCTGTAGTTCAGCATAGAACTAGCATGACGCTATGAAGTCTCAATAATGTACATAGACCCTTGCATATACACAAGGCCACAGTCAGTCATTTATATGGACTTCAACCCAGAGGTGCTAAAAGACTGTTTTATATGAAGCTGATACTGTCACTGGCTCAATCAGGTTATAAAGGCAGTGGGAGTTAATATATATGCACTTTGCATTCGCATTTATACTTTAGATTGACACTGCTGGACCACCTTAGATTAATATGACGGCATGACACTATAGAGGCCACCGTACTACGTGTGCCTTATTTGGATTACCGTCACGTTCACACTACTTTCACTTTCACAACAAAAAGCTGTTCAAAATACACGTTAAAGTAAAGTAATTTTTCTACAACTTCGTACGGATATATTGCAGTATATTTATAACCTTTGAGTGAAATATGAGAGAATATCATCACTTCGTCATAGAGCTACAGCCGTTTATTTCAGGTATGTCATCGCATGTGTACATGCTTGCTGTCTGCTAGCAACAATGCGACGTCAATTCTAGCCTAATTCTGACCAATGGCAACAGCCTGTGCTAAAACATCAACTTCAAATGACATCTTACCTTCACCAGTAACCCAAAGGCTTGCTTGGATATAAATACTACAAATCTAACATATTTCCAAACCTAAAGTATCCGTACCAATTGATAAATTTTAGATATTATTCCCAGAGACAGATCGCAATGGTGACAGTAATGGCGGATCCCAAATATGGCGCGAAATTTTGTGATCAATAAATCGTAAAATACGCTTTGTTAAGTACATATAATTTCATGAAGTGAAATGAAATATAAAATAAATATTTTTTTATCAATGCACATTCAGTGATTTTTTATGTTCTTCATAATAGCCGAAATTATGTTGAATATTAATTTTCGGTTTCTGCAAGCTCCAATAAGGAACACGGGTTAAAAAAAACTTGACCTAATTCCACTCTGTATTTTGGCGCTCAATACCTAACTCTCCAAAACCAGTACCAACTGAAAATATCATCTTTAAGTGAGGTTTCACCCAATTATTGGTTCACATCATTCTTGCAGACAGGCTTGCGCCAAAATCAATTTCACCCACTTTTTAAAGTTTTGCATCGCCATTTTTACCCATGTGCGATGTGATGCCCTGTCAATGAACATACAGAGTTGGCTTTTTATGTATTGGGTATGTTTGGAAAGAAGATAGAATTTTCTTTTCATCTAGTGCATCAAATTTTAGGTATTACTGGTGATTTTATTTTTATTGACATTTCCAAACAAGGAAATGTCAATAAATTTTGGCGCCAAAATGACGTAACGTGACCTAATATTTTTTTACGCGGCGTAATCCAGTTGACGGATGATTACGTAAGGTTTATGAGATTCTGTAGCGCACGTAGGGGTTCATACAAACTCAGAGGAAGTATCACATGGAGCCGCTACTACTACGTATTTCGACCGAAATCTCCTTCCAGTGTTCGCAACCGCGCGAACGTGCGAGACTCCGCGGTGTGAAGGTCAAGGACGAAGTACTTTAAATTGACCATTGTAAATATTATCAACAAATCGGACTTTTGTCAGCGGTAAGCATGTTGGTGAAATATAAGATTACAATCACTTGAACATAACAAATAATTCCTAACTTGGATGTAATCTTTGCATGGTCACAGTAACGTTTCCGTGTAATAATCCAATTTGAACGTGTAAATCTTGCCATTTTCCCGTTCTTGCTACAGAGTTGAGAGTCACAACATAAACAAAGACCCCACTTGCTGCACATTGCATTGACAGGCAGTGCTGTGGGATTTTTTACACTCTTAAATGAATAAAGTTATGGAATCCGAATGTTATTCCTTTTAGGGACTGTCATGTGCAGTTTTATATCACCTTTCAAATATTCATATTTAAAAAAAAAATTACAAATGGATGCATAAATTCCGAAAAAGTATCGAAAGTTTAGGCTCAGATTTCTCGGCAACCAGTAGCAGTATCATTCCAATTTAAAAAACATAGGAATAAGTTAATGAATTACTTTGTAAAAATTGAATCCATTTCTCTCATACAGTTGATTATCTTCTTTTCTGCATGCAATAGATGTCACGTAATACTATCGTAATTTAATTTTGTGTTAGCTCATGAAATCCCAGACAGTGACAAAACGGGGAGTCCGTTATCTCTGCAACTGCATCACCAAGAAACCTAATTAAAAAAGCCTATAAATCAGTACATTTTTTAATGTGTAGCTAGTATGTTTTAAAAACCCTTACTTCTTCCTTCATTTTTTCATGGTGTACTTATTTTGGTTAATTATTCGTATTTTTCATGCAAATGGACGCGCTAATTCCGAGAAAATATCGAAAGTTTAGATTCAGATTTCTCAGCAACCACTATGAGTATCATTCCAATTTAAAAAGCATTGGAATGAGTTAATTAATTACAATGTAAAAATTAGACCCATTGCTATCACATAGTTGATTTTCTTCTTCTCTGCATGTAGTAGGTGTCACCTAATATTATCGTCATTTAATTTTGTGTCGGTTCGTGAAATCCGAGATTGTGACAAAACGGGGAGTCCATTATCTCTGCAACTGTATCACCAAGAAACCTAATTAAAAAAGCATACAAATCAGTACATTTTTTAATGTGTAGCTAGTATGTTTTTAAGACTCTTATTTATTGCTTCAATTTTCCATGGTGTACTTATTTTGGTATAATTATTCGTATTTTTCATGCAAATGGACGCGCTAATTCCGAAAAAGTATCGAAAGTTTAGATTCATATTTCTCAGCAACCACTAGGAGTATCATTCCAATTTAAAAAGCATTGGAATGAGTTAATTAATTACAATGTACAAATTAGATCCATTGCTGTCACATAGTTGATTTTCTTCTTTTCTGCATGCAGTAGGTGTTACCTAATATTATCGTCATTTAATTTTGTGTCGGCTCTTGAAATCCGAGATTGTGACAAAACGGGGAGTCCATTATCTCTGCAACTGTATCACCAAGAAACCTAATTAAAAAAGCCTACAAATCAGTACATTTTTTAATGTGTAGCTAGTATGTTTTTAAAACCTTTATTTATTCCTTCAATTTTCCATGGTGTACATATTTTGGTATATTTATTCGTATTTTTCATGCAAATGGACGCGCTAATTCCGAGAAAATATCGAAAGTTTAGATTCAGATTTCTCAGCAACCACTATGAATATCATTCCAATTTAAAAAGCATTGGAATGAGTTAATTAATTACAATGTAAAAATTAGATCCATTGCTGTCACATAGTTGATTTTCTTCTTTTCTGCATGCAGTAGGTGTCACCTAATATTATCGTCATTTAATTTTGTGTCGGCTCTTGAAATCCGAGATTGTGACAAAACGGGGAGTCCGTTATCTCTGCAACTGTATCACCAAGAAACCTAATTAAAAAAGCCTACAAATCAGTACATTTTTTAATGTGTAGCTAGTATGTTTTTAAAACTCTTATTTATTGCTGCAATTTTCCATGGTGTACTTATTTTGGTATAATTATTCGTATTTTTCATGCAAATGGACGCGCTAATTCCGAAAAAGTATCGAAAGTTTAGATTCAGATTTCTCAGCAACCACTAGGAGTATCATTCCAATTTAAAAAGCATTGGAATGAGTTAATTAATTACAATGTATAAATTAGATCTATTGCTGTCACATAGTTGATTTTCTTCTTTTCTGCATGCAGTAGGTGTCACCTAATATTATCGTCATTTAATTTTGTGTCGGCTCTTGAAATCTGAGATTGTGACAAAACGGGGAGTCCATTATCTCTGCAACTGTATCACCAAGAAGTCTGATTAAAAAGAGATACAAATCAGTACATATTTTAATGTGTAGCTAGTATGTTTTTGAAGCTCATATCTATTCCTTTATTTTTCCATGGTATACATATTTTAGTATAATTATTGGTATTTTTCTTGCAAATGGATGCGTATATACTGTGAGAATATCAAGTATAGGTTCAAATTTCTCAGCAACCATTAGGAGTATCATAATCATTCCAATTTTAAAAGCATTGGAATAAGTTACTTAATTAATGTGTAATAATTAGATACATTTCTATCTCTTAGTTGATTGCCTTCTTTTCTGCATGCAGTAGGTATCACCTGATACTATAGTAAATCAATTTTGTCTCGGTTCATGAAAAGCGAGAAAAGGACAACACAGAGAGCCAGTTTTCTCACTAACTTTTTCAATTAGAAGTGTAATTAAAAAACTATACAAATTGAAACAACTTTAAATGTGTCACTAGTATATTTTTTTCTCATTTTACAAACCTTATTTTTTTTCCTTCATCTTACAATAATGTACACATCTCTGCATACTTATTTGTACTTTTTGTGAAGGTTAAAATTAAAATTTCTATGAAGTAATTTTGAGTATAAAGCAAATTCTAACAGAAAATTGCATCAGTTGACTTAATGTCTTGTAAAAATTTAAATCAGTTCTGTAACATTATATTCATACACGCTTGTCAATTTGTTACAGATGGCCATGGAGTGTTCTGAGAGATGTACGTAGAAGCTATTGAGTTCAGAACACCAAGGAACTAATAAGGAAACCCTGAAAAAGGAACAGCCCAAATTCAATTTCGAGACGAGTGGATAAGAAGAGACCTGACGTAGAATACTGGTCTTTGGTTGAGAATACTTTAAAAATGCTAACAGCAGAGAAAGTGTATTATAAAATATGTTCGTCACACTCTTTGGAAGATTATTATGTTGGGGCATATCTCATTGTGTAATGCAGTGTGAAAGCTCTCCTTGAGCGCACAGATAAATCAAGTATGCCGATCATGACTTTTTATCAGGGTGAAGCAAAATATTCTACATGACTCTGGTATGTTTGATATCGTAATTATAGTTTATTACATTGCATTATATGAAAATTATATTATTTGGAAGGAAAATTCTGTTTCAATGCAACATAATTCACAATAATTAACAGCATACAAAAAATACAATATACCACATTGTATATTGTTATATCGTCACTCTTCAAATGACAGTTTAATGTAAAGCAGAGGCTGGTGACTGCAAGTAAAAAATCATTTATTTTGAAGTAAAAGATGTGTTAGTTCCAGTACAATTGAATGGGTGCTGATTAGACTTAGAATGAATGTCCTTCTGACATGTAAAATCGGAAAACTGTTCACATGGAGTTATAGACAGAACTTGTGTACATTATTTTAAAAGCTATTATAGTGAATTATGCTTACAAATGAACTCTCTACCCGGCATGTTTCAGCGTTTTCGTAATCAACTCTGTGCATTATATGATTGGATTTGAACTCATAACATGATATCACAGATGTCACTAACAAGCTCTGTGAATTATTAAATTGTATGGGGAATTGAATCCATGGAGTCTGTAAATTAACTAGGTCAAGCTTTTGATCGAGAATTGAAACAACTTTGTGTTTAGTATCTGTGTATTTAACAGGTGTGACTATTTCTATCTTATGGCAATGTGATTTTAAAAGCATTGAGTGCAGATTGATTAAATCGATATTATAAATTATAATAGCTTTCAATCAGCACTTGTTAAATTATGAGTACAGTACACTCTTGTTATTACAATGTATAATACTGCATATTACGATGTTTTCCAGTATCCCAGGTACCTATAATGAGGTTTAAAAACATCTGATATATCAATATTTTGGTTATATATCAAGATTTTCTTCACATCCCAGCACTATAGTAATAACGAGGGTCAATTGTACATAGAAAGTAGAGCAGTGCAGTGTTTGTTAATGTGATGGTCTAGGGAAGTACATTTGTAGTGATATATTCTGATATTGTGCAGTCTTCCATCAGTGATTTATGCTAAAAGGCTGTGTGCGGTGAGAAGAGTGAAGAAAGATAGCGCCTTGTGACTCTTTGTAGGTGTGGTCAATGTAGGTGAATTTGAGAACAGCTAACTTAAGTATTCTAATGTAAATTTGTTACTTGCACAATTCTCCAAGACACCAATTGAAGTAAAGTATACAATAAACCTTTTAAGAGTTTTTGTATGTCTGGTTATGGATCGCCACTATGGAATTTTAGTAGTAAAGAGTGTGAAAAGTTCTACGTATCATGGCGGAAATGTATAACGAGATTGTCCACCAAACTTCTACTCTGTTTGCAACTGTGTACGAATACAAATATATTATATTATCTGTATGTTTTATCTTGTATGGCGAATGACCCATTAAACCTATTATCAAAGTCAATTGGTGTATACTTTTCCTGTGTGATGATCTGTTGTATAGTAATGCAATGCTTACGCCTATAGTGAGTTCCCCGTGCGTCACTTCACTAATGTAATTAAAAATTGATCCCCCAGCATTGATCTGACACTGCACCTACCACCACCCCCAAACTCGCCACACTAATTCGACTTAAGAAATATACCACGCTTTCTGATCCATTTTTATTTACAATTTTGAACGAGGTTTGCTTGCTCTTTGTTTCACCAATTACGGATAATCATGTACGGATATGTGCATCCATTATCATTTATAGCCTTCTCTCGTTGCACAGTGGTAGAGCGCAGGACTTCTAACCCGGCGATTGGCTGTTCAAGTCGCTTCAATACCAGGAGTGAGGAGGAGCGAGTTCCAATACCAGGGGGTAATTGTGAAGTAGTCTGAGCAAGAAATTGAAAGAAGACTATAAATAAGCACCTTTAAGCACCTTTTATAGCCAAGCATTGTGTCACCTGGGAAGGACCCTTATAATTCAGCAAACTTTATTTTCATCTGTGACATTCTATCGAATTGGATTCAAATCAAATTCTATCAATTGTTAATGTTGATTTCCGAGCAGTGCAGAGTTGTTGAGTTAATACAGCTCCCACATGCAATAAGAACCAATTCAGTGGCGATATTTCCCTGACCCCAAACATCCTACATGATCGCAATTTCGCTGTCCAACATTTTAGAACTCGACATCCTGCTTGTTTATATAGCAAATCTAAATCGCTAATTGTGATACATCCTAAACGTTTAGAATACTTAATAATTTTGTCAAGTTTGCTGGTGTCTATAGCTGTTGCATTATCATACCAGGAAAATATACAGGACAATACAAATTGAATAATACCTAAATAGAACAATGGTAAGATGTACATGACATTCTTTAGTAAAATCTTCTCTCCTTTTAAAATAAAACAAAAAAAGCATGACCACGTTACAATATATATCACAACTCTTGTCTTCTTTATTGGAACCACTAAAGTTGACATGTTGACATCATACCAGGTAACTGTAAAACATAATTAAAAAAATTATCAAAGTAATCAAGTATTCCGTTTTAACATTCACAGTACGCATGCGTAATTCTATTAAGATTTTAGTATTTTACTTCTGCTTGATTTTAGCCTCCACATGTAAGCATCACACTTTACACATGTATGCATACACAAAATATCACACAATTATTTTGGGTTCAGTGAGTCAGATATTTAGTTCATCAGTGCAAAATTTTCTAAGCAGGAGATATTTGGACTAATAGATAGATGCAAAGCAGACACACTTAACTGGACAAGAATGAGAAATGGCTTGTGCTATAACTTTGCAGAATATTCAAAATGTAAATGTACAAAGTAAAAGGGCATTGTGCTTACAAGACTGCAAACAAAGAAGTATAAACAGAATCTCGAGATTATGTCACAGCCAAGTAATTACCCTGCATAGCCTCTGTTATCTCTTGCTGTTGTCTTTACGCTTGGTTCTGTAACATGCACTTCAAAAGCAAAATCCAGTTTTTTGGTTTCAGCAATGAGATGTGATGAAAAACTATTGATGTAACTTATTTGCCTGTGAGTATTTGTTTCAGGCGTACATTCTGATACACTTTTTAATTAATTAGACATTCCCTTAGAGTAATTTACATAGAGTTCTGAATAAGGACACAACTTGACTGAACTACTTCAATACATGTCCCAGTATTTCCTGCGAGTTCAGTCTATCTATTAAAAAAAGGAGTCTGAGGAAGTATTGACATGTTTCATGCCAGATTTTTGTTACTCTAAAAATTTGCACATTACATATAACAAATTTGTGTTGAAAAATCCATAGTGTAGAATAAGGATGTTCCTTGGTTAGCTGATGTTAGGATGCAGAATCAGTCCAAAGTTGAAGGCAATCTTTCTGTTGGGTTGTTTCTTATCTGATAAGCCATTCATCACCTCTCTCCCCCACCCCGTTGCGGTTTTATGACGATTTCTGTGCTGTTCTATCATCAACTGTAAACACATAAGAACTGGGTGATTAAGACGGTTTTGGCTTGGCATGATAGCATCATTAACGAGTACATAGGAGTAACAGTGTACAGGTCAATATTTTGCATTGAATAATATTAATATATGATGATTGTACGCCCCACCTAATACGTACTTTATATGCAAAGAATGTTAAGTTAATGTGTGATAATTTCTGGGCATTAAATGAGTGCATGACCCTAGAAACGTGTCATGACAAACTCCCAACTGAATTATAAGGATATATACCTCTGACAGTGTGTATTAGTTCTCAGCAAGAATGTAAAATAAATGCTCATCATCCATTTCGTTTTCCAAACCTGCAAAAATACAAATGCCTGCTATCAGTTTTTCAAACGTTTAATGTAAAATTACTTTTCACAGAGGACAGTGAGGGAGAGATAAATATAGGATGGTAAGAGAGGGGACGTGGTGACACACAACATAGATACACAATAATACTCGAGAGAGATAGAGCGAGCGCGCGAGAGAGAGACCAAGGGAGAGAAAGAGAGAGAGGAAATAAAAACTAGGGCAGTGACAGAAAGAAGTAAAAGAAGAATAAGAGATTTGAAAAACGATATTAAGGGAAAGATGGGGACAGTAAGTAGAGCAAGAAAGGTATGTCGAACTGGGAAGCAGAAGAGGTGGCGGAGAAGAGTAAGGAAGAAAGACCATGCAATCAAAGACAGAAGAGTAAGAGAGAGCATATGCGATAGAGGAGTAAGGGAGTGAAAAATAAGAGAGAAAGTGAAATAAATAGTCCGAGATAAAAGGCAAACATAAAAGTGGAGATTTATAGTCCTCAATGTTGCACTCAGATTTCACAATTACCGCCTGGTATTGGAAATCACTTCTGTAAGATCTCATTTCCCAGGGAAAATGGAGCACTGATATATGCAGCTAGCGCACTTTTATCTCTTTGAACCCCAAATCCCTTAATCAAGAGTCCGACGTCTTAACCAAATAACTATGCGCCTCCACAGAGAGATAGATGGCAAGTAAAAAAAGATACACTCAAAGACAAGTAAAGAGACATGCAGTGACCAAGGGCAACAAATGACAGAGGAAGGATAGTCATATACAGAATTTCACACAGAGAATTACTTACAAACTGAGATTCTAGTACGTATAGGCTACATGATCACATCGGAGTTGTAGGCCTATGTAGCATAGCTCCAGGGTAAGTAAAGCGGGGGAGGGAGGGAGAGAGGGGGAGAGAGAGGAGGGGGGGGAGGGGGAGGAGGGGAGGGAAGGGAAGGGAAGGGAGGGAGGGAGGGAGAGAGAGAGAGAGAGAGAGAGAGGGAGAGA
>WLWI01004054.1_pt1 | contig 12454 bp, 7 predicted proteins | sample 6701501 | NCBI WGS metagenome assembly WLWI01 (sample SAMN12718690, study PRJNA515312) | sponge metagenome | isolation source: marine sponge | host: Mycale hentscheli | place: New Zealand: South Island, Marlborough, Capsize Point | collected 2014-11-01
GGAATGATATTTTACTCTCACGCCACATTTTCACTCGCCTTTGGCTCGTGAAAATATTTTGCGTGCTCGTAAAATATTTTCCCATATTGTACTCTGACTCGTGCTATAAGTATTATATATATATATACAATATATAATATATATATATATGTACATATATATTATATATTATATATATATATGTATATATAATATAATATGCATATACCACAGTTGCTGAGGTTACAGCCATGGATAAAAAATAATGTTATTGTATTAAGTTTCCATCAGGCTAAAGTGATATCACCCTAAAAAAAATTGCCCGTGGGCTAAACATAACTTCGCACCAAAAGATTAACATTAGACCTTATTTGGACAAAATAAAATAGAACGATCTATATCATATTACACTTGTGTGTCAGTAACTACAATGACACCCAATACTCATGAATAATTCAAGAGCTAACTAGTTTGGTAAAGTATCCTCATTACCTGAATCGGTAAAGTCACATTCAGTAGATAGTAATTAATGTAACTAAAATGCTGGTGCAATAGATGAGGTAGGGCGTTGTAGGTTTCAAAAGGAAGGTGAAAGAAGGAAAGAGAAGGCAAAAAGGCAGCTAAAAACCAGGTGGATCCAGTGTGGTAAGGTGGCAGTAGTCAAAAGAAGATGAATTAATTGTACCTAAAAAGTAGGTTAAAAAGGAAGGTGAACCCAAGTCAATAATCATGATCGAAGCACAGAGAGATTCAGAAGCAGGAGAGGTAAACAAATGAGGAGAAGGGCCTAAATGACTCATGAAGAAAGCATAGGCATAGTACTGGGTCCGGCTGCTCCGGCAATTGCCGGACCAATGCTTTCGTGAAACCACACCCATTTTTCTTTTGTAAAACTTGCCAATTACTTCCAACCGGTCTTAGGGTCCTTAAATGGTTTCATTAGCTTACATTTTTCTTATTTTTTATCCTTTTAGTATTGTTATAATTGTTCAAGCTCCAGCCTTCTACAAGACTAGTACTTCAGCACATAACTAGTTTAGCTAGCTACATGCACTTCATACACATGCATGCTCAGTTTTATTATCATTATCGTCGACATTATTTGTCATTGATGTTTTATTTTATGAACTATATATGATTGTGAGTAATAGGACATGCTTAAGAATTTCTTGACGGTCATTGACAACTTCATAGTTTACCTTTAAACTTCCATATACAAGACTATTTAGCTTCTTGCAATACAACTGGATAGCTAAGCTTGCAAGTTTGTTGTTGAGGTAAATTTTTTTAGCTATTGCCATTGTTTATTTGAGTTATAACTCTTGCAACCCCTCCCCCCCCCAACCAATCTACGTCAAAGTCAGTCTGCTTGACCAATGAAAAAATGTACTGCTATGCATTTTGAAAGAGCTGAAAAAGGAAAGGTGGGAGATCAGAAAAGCTGGTATAGTTTAAAAAAAAAAAGACAGCAGGAGAATGATAATAATGAATAAAAATAACTTGTGCTACTGCTATACTGTGTGGCAAGGTACTTGCTAGTGGCTTGAACGCTGCCACCAGAGTTCCAATCAATTACTCATACGCCAGGAGGGTGGTCTAATTCCAGCCGCGCAGTCCAATTTCTAGATCAGACTAAGAACTGAACTCACACACACGATGACAACCATAAATACAAAAATAAGACCACACCTACAATTGACACAAAAAGCTCTGAACATCCTGCTCTAGAGCGTTGGGTTCACTCCTACAGCAGGCACATGCAAGCACACCAAAGTCTACAAACATACGCACAATAAATCAACACCTAAATAACACATTGTCCTTTCACACAAGCTACATGATATGATACACAACAATAATTAAGACACAAAAATACATTCTCTGTTCCATAAGTTCTTTCTTCTTTTCTCTTTCTTTACTTCTCTTTCTTTCTTCTCTCTTTACTTGCGAGTGGTGGCCTCACAGTATGTACTAATTATTATAAAGTGAAAAGGTATATTCTTTCAGCTATTAAATAATGGTTATTGTTATGAACTCATAATTATGAATCAATTGGCGGGCACTCCATCCCTGTCTAAAGTAAACAGAAACCTGGAATTATTCCTTATAGTATTAAGTCATGTATTGTGAACAGCATTCAATATCATCACTCTATAACCACTGTGTTTTGTTTGAAGGAAGTATAAAAGGAATGAGATATATTTCTTTTGTAGTAAAATTTTTTAAGTAACCCTTACTATATAATAGATTGTTAATGTTGAACATTCATTTCTGTGAGCTCAATGGATATTATTGCTATATCACCAGCTTTCATTCGAAAATGGTGAAAACATAACAAAGTGCACTCTTTGTGGTCCATATTTTAGAGTGACTCCCACTGCAATAACTGTAAGTAAGTTGGACATATTTTCTACTTCAAACCAAAAAGATTCTTTCATAATTTGGTCTTTTAAACTTTTTGTAATGATAGCTATTGTATAAATAGTTCAAATGACAACTAAGATAACGGTCATCTCTCTCGAAATCAGGAAGCTTATCAGCAATAATTCCTCAAACCCATCGTTTAACACTTACATAAATATACATATGCATGTGATTGCTAATTACACTTCATAAGTATACACCTAAATAGTGTCCTGCTGAGTTAGTAAATCTAAAAAATTTCAAAGTCTAAGTCATTCAATAACTGACTTACTTTTAAATACACCATACAATAGCCACCATAACAAGGTTAGAATGAGACTAATGAGACCAAATGCCAATGCTGCAGTGATGAGACCGTCTCTGTGTCCTTGCCACATCCTGTCACATGTATCTGCAAAGGAAATATTGTGTAATGATTTTTTCTGTATATATTTCAGTCAAACACACATAGCTAAAAGACCTTATAACCTTATAATGCGTAATCCACTCGTCTGTACCTATATGCTGCTAAAAAGACGAAGTGTTGACATAGTCTTAATAAAATTTAGATGAAATGCATTGCATGCGAAATATCATACTTCTCTGCTAAGTAAACCCGATTTTATTTTTAAAATCATATTTCTTTGCAAGGAGCCAGAACTTCATTGTTTTACATGCAAGTTAGATTTGAGAGTAATGAAGAGAGAGAGTGGGGGGTTAGGTGGGGAAGAATTATTTCCCTTTAGAATGTATGAACAAATCATCCTTAGACATAGCTTATTCATAACCATCCTATCCTTAGCTGTTTAGTCAGCTGTTCTTAAATGTATAATGGATCTCAGTAATTCATGTCATCCATTTACACTTTTTCATTTTTCATTCCTTTTTTTTTAACGAACAGTTCTGATATGGCTGTTCTACTCTTTCTGTTCAGTCTATCAGATTTCGGTCACAACTCATAAGCTAAATTTAAAGCTCAACTATTTAATCAGAATAAGCTATGGTGAGTGGCTACATCGGTTACAGGTGGGTCCTCAACCACGACAACCTCCACGTACCTAGGATTCCAGTGACAAATCAGGTGGGAGCGAATATTCTACCACACTCAACTTATAATAAAAAAATCAACAAGCTATACTCTTTTTATAAACATGCTTATTAGTGAGCGAATTAGCGAAGCAAATGAGACACTCACTATCAGGGAAAACACTATAAAAAATGGGGATATTAGTGTGTTTATGTATTGTTATGTATAATATACAACATAAGCCTTGTGTTGGTATTTCCAGTGTACAAGTGTGGGTGTGTGCATGTGCAAAAGGGTTATTGTGTGTTACAGTCAACTGGGTTGTTAAAGAAAAGCAAAAAAATATTAAAACTAACTAATAAATATATTTTAGATGTTCAAGCCTCCCCAGTCACTACAGCAGCAAGCAAGTCTTACTTGACCAGGAGGTTTGTGTGGGCTGACCCTGACAGTAGTTCTAAACAATTGTATTTTTAGATGTAAGTCGGAGTTATCTTTGAATGACGAAGTTTTGAAGCACAACTATTTTACTGTTTCAGAAAATATCCAATGGGAATAAACAATATATTACACTTGTCGTACAATATGGGGATGACATTTCACTTTCATGCTTGTATTTTCATTCACTTACAGCTCGTAGCGAGCAGAGTTAGATAAAATATACACATATTTAAAATAGACCAGGTTGAGCAAAAACAGTAAGTTAATCCAGCTACTAATAAACTTAGTACACTTTTTCTTTTTTAAATGGGTCTGTTAGCCATTCTATCAATCATTATTCCAACTAAATGTCACGAGAACCTCAGAATATGATAAAATCTAAGCTGTTCACATAACTATATCTATGCACAGATCTAGAGAATACATCAAAATGTTGTTATACGTTGTTCAGGTTCAAGCTGCTATACTGCTTCAAGGACAATAAAGTTAATATACTGAGTATACCTTCCTGAGGAGCCACTAGTGCAGCTGTAGCAATCCACAATACAGCAGCAATGAGTACAATGATGAAACTCAATATCCAAAATACAATACTGACAATTCCTGCATAAAATATGTATTAAAACATTTGCATGTATAGACTTCCTATCTTACACTTACTTATCTTATCAGATAGTTCACTATATCTGACAGCCAAGACAACAACTGCAATGATTAATAGACCAATAGACATTGCCCATGACACAAGTCCGATGACCATAGCAGCAACATTCCCTCTAGTGAGTTTAGCAGCATCTAGTCAATCACATAATTATAATGTTACCATAAGTTAAAAAAATATTATTTCTAAACATTTTTATTATCGATACACAAAATGGTAACAAAATAGTAATAAATAATAGTAATAGCTTATAATTCACTTATTCTTGCCCAAAATAGACAAAAAAAAAACGTCGGCAAATCAAGAAATTAAAGAGAAACAATATTTGAACTTCAACATTTGACACTTTTCAGCTATCCTTGCTTTTGCACAAGACAAAATTGATGACATAATGCCCATTATTTTTTAAGATTGTGAGGGCAATTTACATTTTAAAAACTTATGATTATTTAATTTATATAAAATTTTTCAATATGAGATCATAGAGCATAGTACTAGATGGAAGAAACATCAAATCATGAACAACTCAGAGAAGTAGTTTGGTTTACTACTGACTAGAGAAGCTAATCGCAACATGAAACACATAAACCACACTTAATTCTGAAAATAATATTTCAGTAAGAAGAAATCATATAAATTGGGACAAATTTAAGTCCAAATATTGACAAACTAATTACAAGAACAATCTTGAATATCAGTGACTTTTGTGAGCAGTAACCAACGCTTTCAACAATAAAAATTATCCACAGCAGTCTCCATTTTAATCTGAGCCCAGGAATGGAAGTCATTTTATAATAAATATTATATTTTGAATCCAGTAAAATAAATATATTGCAATACTTCATGTCAGAGTACACACATACATTACATAAAAACTTACTGCTACACTATTTCTACAACTAACCCTTGATTATACTCACATCTAACCGTGATAACTCCTCGACTGATAAACGTAGAATTATACACTGCACTGTAATCATATCTTAAATTGACTTGAAAGCTTGAAAGAGGAATGTTATCATTAACTTGACCACTAACTTGAATAGTGTCATTGAAATTATTTCTGAAAGTTACATTACATATTCCAAATGATTTAGCTTCACATGTGACAGAAGAAAAACAGGGAGAAAATGCAACCTTCAACTGTTGACCTGACAACGTATCTGTTACATCTATAAGTGAAATAATAATAATAATTATAAAATAATAATAATAGTAAAAATAATAGTAATAAAAATAATAATAATAGTTATAATAATAATAATAGTAATAATAATAATAATAACAGTAATAATAATAATAATAACAGTAATAAAAATAATATTAATAATAGTAGTAATAATAATAATTGAGGGAACGCCCACCCATGAGAAACCTCAGTGAAGGCAATGAATGCCTATTCAGAGAACAATAGAAGAATTAGTTGTTCATTAATATCAATTAATGTCAATTGTCATATCTTGTATCTTTTTGTTAAGAAGTAGCTGTAATACACAAATCTATCCCACACAATTGTTAGCTGGACATACCAACACATGATTTACCATTGTGGTTAGACTATTGGACAATGGATTTTCAAGTAAGGAACAACATTGTTGCGTAGAGCGCATAACAATGACAAACAGCACATTAACTTACCAAAAAATAAACTCATGTACATTTATAAGTTTTAACTGTACCCGTAAAAGATAATTCAAAGTGGTAAGCAATTCAATTTCATTGGATGATACAGGTAATGATTGTTAAACCAGAGGATTCTGGGATGGGGTCAACCGCCGAGCGAACACAAATACGTGGGTGTCAAGGTATAAAATATCATATGTATGTCCACACATATATACAAACAAATATCCCTTGATTCTCAATTTATTGCCCTAGTATATAGTGTCTCACTCGCTTCACTCACTCTCCAATTAACTTTAAAACAAACAAGTAGGTCTTCTGCTGGCTATGGACTATTTCTACTTACAATATCTATGCTGCAATGGCCCTAAACATTGCTAGCATACGGCATCCTCAGAAATTTTTTTTTAAGAATATGACACCTTATTTCAAACACTAAAACAAGATTTCTGGAGCCATTTATATTGTGCAATGGATATAGAAATGATTTTTTACAGCAGGTACTGTGAGGTACATAATAAACTGGGTATTAAATGCACAATATCTAAGTGTGTTTACAGATGAAACTTTAATTCTGTTGAATAGTCTACCAATCTATAGTAAATCTATTTACATTATTACAGTTAGCAACACAGCCAGGAGAATACTATTATGTGGAGTTAAAAAAATCTTACAGTTTATGAGTCAACAAGAGTTTAAGTCTCTGATTCTCAAGGAGTTAGAATTACACATCTTTGCTAACGAAAGCATCGGAGTATGATGAGATAGCAAATGTTTAGTAATGAGGAACAGAATTGGTCAATTGGTCATATAGAATTGTGGAGCCTTTGTTGGGGTATAAGATTCTGACGCTACACTAGGAGAGCAGCAAACTACAACTACTCAGTTAGAGGACTCACTCTGGATGATGCAAACCAAGATGCAACTCAAGAAATTCAAAGTAAGCACATGAGCAGAAGCAGTGATTTGAGAATCAGATTTACAAGGATAAGTAGGGGACTGATTGTGCAGATCAAGATATAGGAACGCAAAGGAGCAGCAATGTTGGGAAAGAAAATTGAATTATTGTCTTCTAAACAAAGTCAGTAAATAATTATCAGAGTCTTGGTATTAGTGAATCATCCAATGAATGATCTTACCATCAAGGATTGTAGTGGTAACTATAATGCCAATCTAAACTTTATCTATAAATCTAGTTTGTATCAGTGAAGCTTGTGATGGGGCTGAGAGTGCAACTGATGTTATGATCGAGATGACATAATTCAATACCTAGCACAAGACAAAAATCTTTAACCTATATTGGCCAATGTCATGAAAGGTATTTTGTCAGATTAATACTGGAGTCATTGTCCGAACAATCCTGGATGAACAGTAAATCCTCTCTTATCTCCTGTCCCTCTAGGAGAACAATTCCACAGAATGAGTGTGGACATTTTACAAATGCAATGGAAATTGATCCTTCTGGTCTTTGTGTTTTATTTCACTAAATGAGTGATGGTTGTTGCTCACCTGTTATATATTAGTATAATATCAGCATAAAATACCTGAGTTACTCTTATCAGATCATTGTGCTAACTTTAATAGTGATTTACTCGCTGAAGTCTGCTAGGTGCTCAATAACAATGAGGTGAGTAATTCAGGACATCATCCTCAGAGTGATTCATCGGTAAAAAGAAGAACAGTACAATTACTGTCAAGTCATCTAAAGTTTCTGAAAGTTTAGACAATATTGGGAAAAACACTCACCCTATGTCTTTTTTTTAACCTATAGATGTGAAGTTCAAAATTCAACACGTGAGTTATCAGGTACATGATGTATGGCAGAGACCCTAAATAGAGATCGTATACTATCCATTGCAGTAACTGGAAAAGCATGAAAGTTTGCTTGTCCATATCATGGACCCTATCATGCTCTCATGAGTTTTACAAGAACAAACATTGAAGTACCTCAAAAAAATGATCCTGGATCTAGATCCCACTTTATCTTGTACACACCACACTGGTTACATTTTTCTGTCAACTAGGGTGGAGCGCCACCTACTGGTGGTGATTCATATTCAACCTTGTTTTTCAGGAGTGTCACCTTCTTTCGCACGACATAAAAAAATACCAGTCTCTACACAAATCAGCTCTAGAAGCTATTTAGGACCTTTAATTTGATCGAGAACTACAAAAATGTTAAAGTGCATGGAACTCTTGAACTTTGGTGACATTATTTTTGTGTGTGTTAGGTGTTAAGGACGAAAATTTACTCAGCAGAGGAAATTGCAATAACACACTAGATTCAATGTATCAGTCATTGTTCAAAATTTCATAATGCGTAACTGCATATTGATAAACAGAACTTCTGGCTACCTTCATTGAGTTAATGGTGGTTTCTAGGCTGCTACTTAGAAACAACTATGGAGATGTTTAAGCTGTTATATATGTACATCTGTATACTCATATAGATCTATATAATTGCATTACATGCACATTATATGTATGTAACATTTTTTATATTATCTTGGATAATAAATAATAATAAAATAATAATTTATAAATAATTTTTGTCCAGTCAAATATGTTAGTCATATTTTATTTCAAAATGAGTGCACTCATTGGAACATCATTTCCCAACATACTAATTTAAATACTGAATTAAAAATAGTATTATCATAACAATATGCCACTTACTTATAGCATCTGACATGTATGGTACACCTCTGACATTTTGTTGTCCATTGATGATCGCTGTGACTTCTAAAAAGTAAATACCATATTCTGTTCTAGATACTTCTAATGTCACTTGACATCTCTCTCCTGAACAATCTTCCATCTTAGTTTTATTAATTGATCCAATGGCATTTGTTAATATAACTTCATATACAAAAGTTATTCCTGTACATGGGTATACCTGTTTGTTAAATAAATAGAGATGTAAATGCTGGTATGGAACATGAAAAGAGCAAAACTTGCTTTTGAATAGTGGAATTGTTGTTGATAAGGTGAGATGAATCGAATTAATATATTATATTATTATTATTATTATTAATAATACCATTACAACACAAAATAAAGTACCAAAGGTGCGAACCCTCAGCGCTATTAAGCTCTACCTAGCTATTACAATATAATCTCCTTCCAAAAGAAAAAGCAATCTGTTAGCTATTTTAATAAGGCATCAATATAGCTCGACCAATAAAATTAGTACATGGAAACTCTGTCGTCATAAGAGAAGAAGCTAAACTAGCCAGAAACACTTACTGGTATATATTTTCAATGCGAAACTTCGCTTCTTTCAACTCCGTTAACTTCCCTGAGCATAAAAATAAACTATACCACTGGCTGCAAGAAATTCTTTGTTCACGTGATTATGACATGATGCTAGGGGGCATTGCCCATAAAAGCTGGTACCTACCGCGGAGCTGAAAGCTTCGCATTTTCTCGACGATTAGCCCGAAATAAAAAAAGGAGCACAATTAAAGGTCTTAAATCTTTGTCCAGAGTAAGTTCATACCTAAATCAACTGTTAATTGTCAGTATTCTCCAAAATCAGAGTGTGACAGACAGATAAACAGGCAGACAAACAGACAGGACGACTACTATAACTCTCTCGCGCATGCACGCTGAGGGTTGAATATACTTCAACAACTGCTCTATAATATATCAAGTTGAACTTAACTCACTTTGGACTCAACAATAAAACAATCTATTATAATCTATTTATGGTGCAACTGTACTGTTCAAGTTCAACTATCTGCATGTTGGGTCCCATTGGTATTCAGATGACTAAATTTTTTCGAAACTAAACACCGTAGCAATTGTCTTGTAGAAAAATAACCAATGGTGTGACAATACAGTTATAATATTTGTATGTGCTAGTATTAAATTTTTGGTGTTCCTATAACAATAAAACTGGCTCTCTCTGTGATGAAAGTTAAATGAACAAATACAACTTACAAGTCTCGGCCACTCAGCTTGTACATCAACAACTGAATCTCCAACGAGGGGAGTCACTGAAACCATAGGTGTTTCCGGAGCTAAAAAGAGAGATGGTAAAAAATAATTTTCAAGATTATTTATTGCAAAGTTAAAATTTAATTATAGTTCTCTAAAAGTGCAGTGTGGCATGTGACCAATGCTAAAATACAGTAGCTATCATTGTCAAGTAATATGAAGAGTTTATTGAAACCAGCACTTCAATCAAAACATATGTGTAGTCATGTTTAAGGATGTAGCTAAACTTGAACAGGTGTATCGTATATATTTCATTAACTTGGTAGAGTAAGCATGATTTACTCTACTACATGTGTGTAATAGACAAGCAATACATGAATTTTTAGAAGTTCGCTAGTAATAAACCAGCACAGTATCTAGCAGAAATACTTGATCACAAACTAACCTGTAATTCCACCAATCAGGCATTAAAATACATCCTACTTTTGCATCTCAGACTCAATTAAACACATCTGAATGTAAGCTTCATTTGCTCACTGCATTTAATCACTGAATAATTAGGCGAGCGAAGCGAGACTCTCACTGATGAGTCTCAATTGAGATTTTTGTACATATTACATAAGTTCATCAAGTGTAAATATTGTTACTAGTTCAGTTAGATAACTAAAAACTCCTTACCAAAATATATCACATCACTGTTAAACAAACTGGATCCACATTGTAGTGATGTGCATTCTAAGTCCGAAGTAAATCTCACCACTGAAGTAAAATTTAAATTATTATTTGTACTAGATATACTGCTAATGTTGAATCTATTAGAATCTCCAAACACAGCTTCCAGTCTACCCATGTTATATGCATACTGAGTCTCTGTACTTCCATTGAACCTCCATTCCAATACACTATTAGCCGTATTTATGGAGCAGCTGTCAACTTGTATATGTAAAGGAATATTAGTCCCTCTGCATACAAAAATATTATCTGCCAAATTGGTGCTTTGCATTATCTCATAGTAGCTTTCATCTATATAATACAAAATCAGGTATAATAACTATCAATTACAATAACTGCTAAAAACAGTTTTTAGAACTGACGATCAAATGATGAATTCAATTTATAATTTAGTATATTAAGTGTATGACTCATTATTTCATAACAGAATTCCTGAGATATTAAAAACAAACTCTTCAGAGAATTTATAATTTAAATATCTGTAAGAACTTTGTTGATAGAGTACCAAATCATTTTCATTACACTGTTACATGAACCAATACCTTGCCACAAATACATACAAAAGTATATTATATTTGTATCAGTATTTGGCTTAAATTTGTACACAAACTCAAGGTAAGGAGGTAAGGTGATTTGTAATGCTTGCTAGACAATGTACCTAGTATTATTGTTAAACCGTTGTAGTCTTAAATACCATAAAATTATCAACAAGTATGATTAAGTGCCAAATGGAGTGCTTGCTTAACCCTTTGACTGTCATTTTTTTGATGATCTGTTAGAAAACTGACAAACGTTTGAATATCTTATTTTTATTTCTTTTCTCTAAAACTTTCCAAAAAAAAAAGAATTTTAAATCATGTTAAACTGAATTATTAATCAAAATTGGCTAGCGATTGAAGCGAGCATGACACTATCAGGGGTAAACACAATAGAAAATTGGGGAAATTGGTTATTGAGCGAGCCAAGCGAGTGAGATAGTATTAGGGGTGGACAATTGAAAATTGGGTATGTGTTATATATATATATATCTGTATGTATGGATGGTACGTATGTTCCTTAAACATGTTTATCTCAACAAAAAAAAACAGCTTTATAGGCATGCCCCCACATTAGAAGTCTTACTTGAAGCTTGGGCTCCACATAGTGAGATAATTCTTACGAAATGTTAAATTTTTCAAGTCCCAAAAAGTTGCAACAAATTACGAAATGAGGTAGTCAGAATGGCTTAAATTGGATACTACAAGTTACCACTATTCAGGAAATTAAGGTAAGAGAGTAATTCTATATTTATACGGTAAAAATTAAAAGTAAACTGCTATGTACATATTGATGATACTGATATACAAGCTTAAGTATATTATTATGTAACTATACTGTCGTTTTATGTAATCTAACTAGGCAGGCTCACTAGATATTTGTGCTCAAGCACACCACTAGTTTATATACTACATATATATATATATATTGGACCTATGTATGTCATTTTTCTACTTTTATATATGTCAGTTCGACGGTAAACCCTATCCCAAACTTAATTTAAAAACTCGACTTTATTTTAATAGCTTGAGTGTTAGTTGTTAAAATCAAATTTAACAATAGTGTAGTTTAAGGCTCGCTCGCCATTTGTGCTCAAGCACACCACTAGTAGC
>WLWI01004055.1_pt1 | contig 12451 bp, 7 predicted proteins | sample 6701501 | NCBI WGS metagenome assembly WLWI01 (sample SAMN12718690, study PRJNA515312) | sponge metagenome | isolation source: marine sponge | host: Mycale hentscheli | place: New Zealand: South Island, Marlborough, Capsize Point | collected 2014-11-01
GAATATTGATGGGGGCGAGTAAGGATTCTTTCGCAAGCACAGCTGATTTTTCAGCAGTTCCTCCAACACCAATTCCCAGTATGCCGGGAGGGCACCAGCCAGCGCCCAGTTTTGGCATGGTTTCTACTACCCAATCGACAATGCTATCACTGGGGTTGAGCATCGCCAGCTTGGCTTTGTTTTCAGAACCACCGCCTTTTGCAGCGAGATGCACCTCAACCTCATTGCCGGGAACTACCCGCATATGAATGACGGCTGGCGTGTTATCACCACTATTTTGTCGAGCTCCTGCGGGATCCAGCAGAATTGATGGGCGTAGTACATTGTCAGGGTGTTTGTAAGCGCGTCGAACACCTTCATTGACCATATCTTCCAGACTCAGCTCACTATCCCACTGCACATCCATGCCGACATTCAGAAATACGGTAACGATGCCTGTGTCCTGACAGATAGGCCGATGACCTTCAGCGCACATACGTGAATTAACCAGGATCTGTGCCATGGCATCTTTTGCTGCCGGGGATTCTTCTCGCTTATAGGCCTCGTGTACGGCTTGAATGAAGTCAACCGGGTGATAATAGGAGATGAATTGTAAGGCATCAGCGATACTATCGATTAAGTCACTTTGTTTGATTGTCGTCATGCTGGTTCGTCTGATTATGTGTAAAATACGAGTATTAATTATATATCAGTTTTCCTTAATCTGTTGATATGCTGCGCTTTGCTGGTCAAAACTCATTATTTTTAATGCAAGCAGTATAAATAGGGGGCCTGGAGTGACGAACATAGAAAAACGTTGGGATAAATTCGCCTTACTTCTGATTGACGTGCAAAATGACTTTTGGTCAGAAGAGAGTGAGCAGGCATTTCCGCATTTTAAAGAAAACGTGGCTACTCTACTCCAGCTCTGCCGTCAGGAGGGTATTGAAGTAATCCACATGAGAGCTCGATTTCATACCGATAAATCGGACTGGATGCCAATTTACCGCCTGGGTCGCAGGATGCCCTGTGTTGATGGTACGACAGGCGTTGACCTGTTAGAGGTGGCGAGGGAGAAACCAGGCGAACTTATTATTGAAAAACAAAGCTTTGATTGTTTTCTTAGTAATGAGCTGGAACCCCATTTACAACGCTTCAATCGGCGCTTCCTGCTGACAGCCGGGCTGGTCACTTCTATTTGTGTTTTGACCACGACATTATCAGCAATGCAGCGTGGTTATCTAACCGGGGTTGTGGATGACTGCTGTGCAGACGAACCTGATGCACATAAACATGCGCTTGAGCGCTATAATTTCATGTTTGAGCGTACTGGCGTTGCTGATGTAGTGAAAAATCACCGACGTTGGCAGGGAATGATTGAACAATTAGAAGCATAATTTAGTTAAGCGAATTTACCTCAGCATTAGCATTTATTCTCGATGAAAAACCGAGTGATAAATCTTGTATTAATAATAATGTAGAATAGGAACATGACTGATCAACTCCACCAAATAAACATATCACACGATACAAAACAGGACAGATTGTTATTGCGTATCAGTACCACTGGCGGTGATGAATATCGACTGTGGCTTACACGACGCTACACAAACTTGTTATTAGGTGTACTCAACAAGGAAATTGATAATCAGGGCGGAGCACCCTCAGTTGCAGGTAGTGAAGAAACCACAAAAATGCTTAAGAATGGGGCACTGGAAAAAAAGTACGACAGTGAAAACACAAAAACCTTCCCACTAAACGAAGAAGGTGTATTAGCTTTTAGAATTAATGCGCGAAATACGGAAGAAGGAAATCTTGCCCTGGAACTTTTGCCTGAAGAAGGTAAAGGTATTACTTTAAATTTAAATAAATCCTTACTCTATATGTTTCATAATGTGCTTACTCAGGGCATTACACAGGCGAGTTGGGGTCTGCAAACCGAAATCTCAGCTTCAATGAAGGTGCATTAACAGTGAATGGGTGAATGACTGTCATTGAAGCGAATTGAGCCGGGGCTTAGACTTACCGGTTATAAAAATAATTAGAGCGTGCTAATCATGGATCAGGCATCTAACAAGCAAAGCAAAAATACTCAAATCGGCCGTTATCTGCTGGATGTTAAATTAGGCGAAGGCGCGTCCGGTGTCGTCTATCGTGCCTATGATCCAGTGATGGATCGCGATGTTGCAATCAAGTCTGCTAAAGCAGAAGCCCTGACAGAAGAACAAATCAAGGAAGTCATTGATGAGTTCCATTATGAAGCGAAGATCGCTGGCAAATATGCCCATGAGAATATCGTGACTATCTATGATGTGATTAGCCACGGCAAACTAGATCATATTGTTATGGAATATGTACCTGGCCGATCGATCCAGGATTATATGAAAGCCACGGGCCCACTCGACCTGGATGAAGCATTATCGGTTGTTTACAAGTGCTGTGTCGGATTGTCCTACATACATTATCACGGCGTCATACATCGAGACATCAAGCCGGGCAATATCATGTACCATCCGGCTCAGGGTGTGGCAAAGTTAATGGACTTTAGTGTCGCGCATAATATTGAAGAGCCACCAGTAAGAGATACAGGCACGATTGCCTACATGGCGCCTGAACATTTTGACCCTGACAGAAGAATTTCTTTGCTTACTGATATATTTGCTATGGGTTCAACCATGTACAGAATGTTCAGCGGGAAATATCCTTTCACCAGTAATGATACAGCTCATCAGATATTAAATGAGGATCCGGTACCCATCACCCAATTACGCCCCGACATTCCCGAAGATGTTGCTAACATTATTAATAAAGCGATAGCCAAAACGGATGCTGAACGATTTCAAACTGCCGCAGATTTTGCAGAAGCTATCGAGGAAGTATGTAAACGAATCTATCCGAATTCGGATATGTTAGATACATCAAATAAGTACATGTCACGAAGTTAGGAATATTCATCTGGACATGTTCAGGTGTTCCATCGTTTTAGTCATTAATCACTTTTAACATTGCTCAGGATAATTTTCACACTAGTTCCCTTATCCTGACCATCAATCTCAAGTTCTGCACCAATGCTGTCAGCACGACGCTGCATGTTTTTCAGACCATGGCCAAAATTATCTACTGGTTTTTGCCAATGGCCATCGTCACGAATAACAATTTCAATTTGATCCGCCGAGTCTTCGTTTTGCAATACCCTTGTATCCAGGTAAATATTTTTGGCGTTACTGTGTTTTAGTATATTTACGAATATCTCCTGAAGGATGCGCATTAGTTGTAATGCCTTTCTTGGGCCAAAATCGTCGAGGGCCGGTAGCGCTTGAACGCCCCATTGAAGTTCAATGTCATGCCCATCCAGTCGCGGTTGCAAGCGACTTCTCAGCATGCCAAGCAAAGTTGGCAAATCTTCGCTGGCCACATCAAGAGAATCAATTACGAGGCGGAGATCAGTAAGGCTTTGAGAGAGAGCATCACGCACTTCATTCTGAGAAATTTTTCCAGTTTCAATTTCGGCCAGCATAGCGACCAATTGTCCACCGACGCCATCGTGAACATCCTGCATAATTCGGCCTCTTTCATCGGACAACAATTGCTCCTGTTCCATTTTTTTCAATTGTTCAAAATTATTTTCCAATTCCACTTCTTTCGCATGAACACGTTGTTCCAGTTCCAGGTTAAGCGATTCAGACTCAGCCAGAACCTTCACGAAACGGGATAACAAAAACCAGATGAGTACCAGCATTGTTGGAAAGCCACTGAACTGGATCAAGAGACCCTGAGTCCTGTCAATCAAGCCCGATACAACAAAGTAATCATGCAGGCCGAAAGAAAAAATAACTGTGCCGGCGAGTATTAACAGTTTGACACCCAGGTCAGGTTTTCTGTAATGCGCCTGCGTCAAATAATAAATCATGTATGCACCCAAAGGCAGAAGTGATAGATCCCAAAACCAGTAGGCATAGTTATGTAGATTCTCCTGGGAGAGAAAAATGAAGGGTAAGGCGCCGACGAGGCCATATATAAGTAAGAACTTTTCACGTTTGGGATAAATACTACCCGTATACCGATGATTAAATATGGCAAGCGTCATGACCATCCAGCCCAGCAAAATAAAATAGACAGCATCCCAGGTCGCTGGCGTCACGTTTCTGGGCGTATCAATGATGTGCGGGATATTGTGTAGAGACCAAAAGAAGGTACAAATGGTGAACCAGCCATACATGGTGTCTTTTTTACGCAGTAACCAGAGTAAGCCCATAACCAGGCTCAACGAGAGCATCCCGAAAGTAACAATCGCTACCAGCGTAAAGCGGTAATGATAACGCCACTCCCAGTATGGACGGAGTTGCTGTTCCGGTCCTAAATAGACATTGCCAAGCAGGGCGTTTTTCACCGGTTCGCTTTCCAGGTGAATAGAGATTCTGTGATTGCCCGCATCAAGGGCGTTTTTCGGCAGTCGTAGAAATATAGGTTTACTCCAAATATGACCACCGACAACGTACTCCGGCACATTACTATTGACAGGAAAATCATCAATCCAGATGTTGGCCTGTTGCTGTACGTGGCTGATATATAGCATGAAGGATTCATCTGCTGGTTTATCAAAGTGAATAAAAAACTCATACCAGCCAGACTCATTCAATGGACCACTTTTACCCCAGTCATGAGGCAAACTTATTGGCTCTCTTATTTCCCTGGTTATGGCCGGATCATTGGTTTCTTCCGGGTAAGTAAAATACACATCAGTCAGTTGATATTGCGCATCGGGTTCGGGTAGCCACGAAGGGGATATAAAGACAATGACAGGTATTATCACAAAGAAAACAGTGATCCATCTGGGTAGGGCCAGAATTGGAACGAAGAACTGACGGACTGACAGCATTGCTGCTAGTTTTCGGTTTTTATAATGCCATGTCGTACGGCTTTCATAATGGCTTCTGCACGTGAATTCACTGCCAGTTTACCGTAGATGTTTCGAATATGTGTGTTGACTGTATGGATGGAAATACTATTTTGCTTGGCTATCTCCTGCGCTGTATAGCCATAACTGACAAAATTCAGGATCTCCTGTTCGCGCGTGGTGAGCGGTTCCATCTGCTGCTTATCCGACACCTCTGTCTCAGGCTCTTCATTGTTTCGAAAACGTTTTAGAAGATGTCTGGCAATCGAAGGACTAATAGGTGCGCCGCCTGCGACCAGTTGCAGAATGGCATTGGTGATCTGATCCGCACCACCATCTTTTAGCAGGTAGCCACCGGCGCCAGCTTCGATGGCCCGAATGACATGCCGTTCGTCGCCGAAAACGGAAATGACCATCGCTTCTGTGTCTAATTTTGCAGAGACGATCTCTTCAATAAGAGACATGCCATTTCCATCGGGTAGATCCAGATCCATGAGCAATATGTCTGGTTTAAGGCTGTGTAAGAGCTCAATTCCTGTCGCGAGATCGCCCGCGTCCCCCACCAGATCCAGCTGCGGATGACCACTGATTACCCTTGAAAAGCGCTCCCTTGTTGAAGAGTCATCTTCTACCACCAGCACCGAGGTATTTGCCTGCATTTCCAGAGATTGATTTTGCATTGATCGCTGATTCCAGTGAAGCCCAATGCTGCCACGGAAACAGCTCTGGGAATATACCTAAATATAGTGAGAGAGGACATCTGAACTCACTATTTCTGGTGATTTTAATGTCCTTCATTGAGGCTCAAAATAGCCTAAATCGACTAAAACGGTGAGATAGGCATGCTAGCTAAACGGGCGTATACTATTAATTATCGGAGAGTTTTAAAAACTATAAATTTATCAATCTCTTACGATCTGATTTCATGCCTATTATTAACGCGCATACGAACCTGATTCTTGGGCTTATGTTGCTCAGTACTTCGCTCGTCATCTCATCTGCAAAAGCACAGGACGTTCCGACCGCAATTCAATTCAATGTGAGTGAATTCAGCGTTATTGGTGAAAACCCATTAACGCCTCAGTTGACGGACGAGATTCTTTCAATTTTTCTCGGTGATCACGAAGGTCTGGAAGGTCTGCTTGAAGCGGCTTCAGAACTGGAAAGTGCCATCTTGCAGGCAGGTCATTCATTTCATCGGGTGATATTGCCGCCACAAACATTGGAGGCTGGTCAAATCCAGTTAGAGGTTGTGGTATTTAAACTGGCAAATGTTGAGGTCAGCGGAAATGAGCGGTTTTCAAAGCAAAATATTATTAATTCCTTGCCCGGGCTAAAACCGGGCACGGTGCCTGATACCAAAGAACTTTCTCGCGAGCTAATCATTGCCAATAATCATCCATCCAAACAGGTCACTATTCGCATAAAACACAGTAAAGAACCCGATAGTGTTGATGCGGAGCTGGCAGTTAAAGATCAAAGACCCTGGCAATTCTTTAGTGGCTTGAACAACATTGGAACTGAAGAGACCGGTGAGTTCAGATTAACTGGTGGTTATCAACATACCAATCTCCTCGGTCTCGATGACTCCCTGACTGTTTCCTATACCACCTCACCAGGCCATTTTAGCGATGTTAAACAGTATGGACTTAACTATCGATTACCACTTTATGAATTGTCAGGCAGTTTGTCTTTGTATTATTCACGTTCCGATGTAGATAGCGGCACCATTGAACAAGTGTTCGATGTAAGTGGTGCTGGTAAATTTCAAGGCGGTAGTTTTACTTATACATTACGTAGCTGGAATAATTACCGGCATCGCATGAGTATTGGAGTCGATGATAAAAGATTTGAGAATAATATTGATTTTCAGGGTGTACCTCTCGGTGTAGATGTCCGTAGTCGACCCGCTACGTTTTCCTACTCAGGGGAATGGCGTTTCGAACGTGCAGCTATCAACTATCAACTAAGCTATCTAAGAAATATTCCGGGTGGTTCCAATAGTGACAGCGCAACCTATGCGGCGGCTCGGTCCGGTGCAACACAAACATGGGACTTGGTTCGATTTAGTACCGTTGGATCTTATAGTCTGCCCAAGGGCTGGTTGTTGACGGGAACTCTCAGTGGTCAATATACCGATGAGCCTTTGATCAGTGGCGAGCAGTTCGGTGTTGGTGGGGTTAATTCAGTACGTGGCTTTGAAGAGCGAGCCGTGACTGGTGATAGAGGAGTTCGCTTTTCCGTGGAAGCAATGGCGCCCGCATTGAAATACAACATCCGGCTACTGGCTTTTATGGATGGTGGCTATACGAAGACGGTTGAAGCAGCACCAGCTCAGGTTGATAAAGATACATTGGTGAGTCTTGGTCTCGGTCTACGCTGGAACTGGAACAATAAACTAAGTGTCAGCTTTGATTATGCTCATGAAGTTAACACCGCTAGAACGGCTAATGCCGGCGGTGTTAAATCGCACATCAGCATTTTCTACCGTTTTTAATTGTGATTATGAATCTCACACAGGTAAGCACGAATATTGAGAACGTAATTGGCCTTGCGATATTTTTATCGACGATGCTACTCATTCTTTGTTACTCGAAGCCGGTCTATGCGGAAGAGCCTATTGGCGACGTGGTTTTTTCGCGGGGGGCGGTGAGTGCTCAAACCGCCGGTGGTCAGATTAGATTGCTAGGCAAAGATGCTGACGTTTTTCGTACCGACACAATTACCACTGCACCGAAGAGTTTTGCTGTTATTAAACTAAATGACGGGACACGCTTATCAATTCGACCAGATAGTATTCTGGCCATTAGTGACTATGCAGATAAGGCTGGAGAGGAGAGTGCCACCATGAGGTTGTTTCGTGGTGGTTTACGCGCTATTTCCGGATTGATTAGTAAAAATGACCCTGATGCCTTCAAGATAAAAACGGCGGTTGCGACCATTGGCATTCGCGGAACTGAATTTGATGCGCGTTTATGTGAGGCCGATTGCGCTAATGAAGCCCGTGAAATGACAGTCAAGAAAGCTGCAATCAAATCCTCAGTTGTTGGTCGTGTTGCCTTCATCAAGGGTAGTGTTAGTGCTAAAAAGACCGGAGGCAAATCACGAACCCTCACTCGGGGTGCACCACTCTACGAGAACGATGAAATAACAACGGCAAAAGACGCTCATGTCATTCTTGTTTTTCGAGATGAAGGCCGGGTGACATTGAAACCAGAAACACAATTTAGTATCGAGAAATATAATTACGAGAAAGATAGCCCGGAAAGTGACAGTGCCTTCTTTCGATTGGCCAAAGGTGGGATGCGCGCGCTGAGTGGATACATGAGTAAACGGAACCCGGATAAATATGGCGTCAGGACAGCTGTTGCTACCATCGGAATTCGTGGTACCGGATTCGACCTCTTGTGGTTGGGACCATGTACTACATCGCCTGGTTGTGGCCTGGTCGCATCTGTTTGGGAAGGCGGAATTAGTAGTACGAATGACTCGGGCACAGATGATATCGGTCTGAACCAGACAGCCCGTATCTCGGCCATCAATCTCAGTCCGGAATTGATAGATACGGCCCCGATATTTAATGTGCCGCGTCCAGATTCGGTTGATGTAGATTTTGAAAACCTGTTTGCGACACAAAAAGAAAATGGTGAACAGCAAGGCCTTTATGTAGCTTGTTACGAAGGCCATTGCGCGATGTTGCAGGAAGATAAGCAATTAGATCTGGGCGCAGGCGAAGCAGGTTTCGCTTCCCTCGATGGACAGCAACTGGTGCGTCTTGAACAAATCGAGGCCTTCCAGCAGGATGATCCCTACCTGAACTCTATTAATGAGTTGTTCGATACGCTCTACGAAATTCTTGATGACAATGTCATCGAAGAAACCGAATTCGAGTGTGTAGTTCAATGAGAATTGAAAACAATTTCGGTTTCAACTTATGCAGGCAGCCATCCGGGCGTAAACTTCGGCGGGAGTCTAGTAAAACTAGATTCGCTCACGCCGTCATACTGGCGAATGCCAGTATCCAGTTAGAGCGATTAATAATTTGTTTAGTCGGGATAACTATTGGAATGTTGGCTGCGACAACCTCCTTCGCCAATCCAGACGGTGCCGATGTCGTACGGGGTCAGGTTGACTTCAATCACCCCGACGCCTCGACCTTAAATATCACCAATTCACCCGGCGCCATTATTAACTGGCAGGATTTTTCGATCCAACAAAACGAAATAACACGATTTACACAGGACAACGCATCCAGTGCGGTGCTTAATCGTGTCACCGGCCAGAACCCCTCAGACATTCTCGGCCAGTTACTTTCGAATGGTCGCGTGTTCGTGATCAATCCAAACGGCATAGTGTTTGGTAAAGATGCTGTTATTGATACCGCCGGGTTGATTGCTTCCACCCTCGACATGACCGATGAAGACTTTATCAACAGCAATTTGAAATTCCAGGGTGAGAATGCGGGTGCCATTAATAATATGGGTTACATCAAGGCCGGTGCTGATGGTGATATTTTTCTTATTGCGCCGAATATAGAAAATAGTGGGATCATTGAAACTGAAGGCGGTGAAATTATTCTCGCTGCGGGTCAACAACTCACCATTGCCAGTCTCGACTCTGATCACATTGTTTTTGACGTACAAGCACCCAATGACGAAGTGATCAATCTTGGTGAATTAATTACCAATGGCGGCGCAGCTAAGATGTTCGCTGGCACCATCAAGCACAGCGGTTCAATTAACGCAAACAGCATCTCTGTTGATGAGCAGGGACGGGTGCAAATATTTGCTAGTAAAGATATCGATATAAAAGCGGATTCTTCTATCACAGCAAATGGGTCAGAAGGTGGGGAGATTCGCATTTCCGCTGAGAGTAGTTTGCACATGTCTGAGGGTTCACATGTAGCCGCTACCGGTAGTGAAGGAGACGGTGGCTTTATTTCACTGGCGGGCGCTGAGTCTATAGTTGTTACAGCAGATCACTCAGTTCGAGCCTTGAACGACGTGGGTGAAAATGGCTGGCTTTACATAGGTCACAATTCTGAAGCCGCACGCACAATTTATAATCCCAATACAGCACCGGATATAGTCGGCAGTGGATTCGGTGCCTTACCACTTTCATTCGAAGAAAATCAGGGTCAGACGGCAGAAGAGGTAGATTTTATTTCTCGTGGCAGCGGTTACAGTTTATTTTTAACACCTGCCGAAGCCGTGGCGGCATTAAGTCAGCCTGGCGAGAGCACGGCATTACGTTTGTCACTGGTTGATGGTAATGATGACCCCAATGCATTGGGAGAAGATATTCAGGAAGGCGTCAGTAATTATTTTATCGGTGATGATCCGGATGCATGGGTTACCGATGTAGCCAACTATGGCAAGGTTCGCTACGAGGAAGTTTATGATGGAATTGACCTGGTTTATTACGGTAATAAGCAAGGAGAGCTGGAATATGATTTCGAAGTGGCAGCAGGAATTGATCCGGGTACAGTTCAGCTAAATTTTACGGGCGCCGACGATGCGAGAATAAATGATCTTGGCCAGCTGGTTTTCCAAACGGGTTCTGGTGAAATTGTACAAAAGGCACCGCTCACTTACCAGGTCACAGATGAGGCCCGGGTACTGGTACCCAGCGAATATGTGTTGGAAGCCGCAGAAAATTCTACTGACGGTATCAATGTTACCTTCAATCTTGATCCTTACGATACAGACAGAAAACTTATAACCGCTCCGATCCTGGTTTATTCTACTTATCTGGGTGGCAGTGCTGGTGATACACAGGGAGGATTTTTCTTTGGCGAAGAAAGTGGTCGGCTTGCAGTTGATGCGAGTGGTAATGCCTATCGAACAGGCACGACGGCTTCAGCGGACTTTCCCACCCAAAGTGCCTTTCAGGGAAGTTTAGCAACAGCAGGGGATGCCTATGTCACCAAGCTTAACTCGAGCGGTACCGGTGTTGTCTTTTCAACCTACCTTGGCGGGTCGGGTGGTGATTCCGCCTTTGGAATAGCGTTGGATTCATCCGACAACGTTTATATCACAGGTGTAACCAATGGAGGATTTCCCACCACTTCTGGTGCCTTTGATGAAACCTATAATGGCGATGCAAGTGATATATTTGTAACCAAACTTAATGCTGACGGTAGTTCATTAGCCTACTCAACTTATTTAGGCAGTTCACGTATCGATTCGGCTGTAGCAATCGATGTGGATTCCAGTGGCTCGGCCTATGTTGGTGGGTACGGACAAAATCAGAATGATTATCCGACAACATCAGGTGCATATCTTGAAAATCAACCGGGTATTGGTGGTCCCTGGTTTTTGACCAAGCTGAATCCTGCAGGAACGGCCCTGGATTATTCAACGTTACTGGTCGGTGTAAATGACGTCTTGCATAGGATGTCAGATCTATTTGTTGACGCCAGTGGTAATGCCCATGTTGTCGGTGTGACTCTGGACTCAAGTTTTCCCACCACAGCTGGTGCTTTTGATACCACATATAATGGTGGCACATTTGGTGATGGTTTGCTTGTCAAAGTAAACTCAACTGGTAGTGCACTTTTATACAGTACTTTTTTTGGTGGAACAGGTACCGACTACATCAGCGGTGTTAGTGTAGATGGGTCTGGCATCATTCATGTCACCGGATTGACTCAGTCGAGCGATCTACCGACGGTGAGTCCTTTTCAGGCTTCCGCCGCGGGTTCTAATGAAGCCTTCCTTGCCAAGTTCGATCCCCTTCAGTCCGGTGCATCGTCCCTGACTTACTCAAGTTATTTCGGCGGTACAGGTAACGACAGAGCATATGACATTCAACTGGATTCGGTAGGAAATATTTATATTGCAGGCCACGCTGGCACTGGACTACCTTTGGCTGGCGCTATCCAGGATACTGCGACGGGAAATGAGGCCTTTGTTAGTATATTTGATTCTGCCGGGACACCCTTCTTTTCCACTTTTTTCGGTGGTAGTGGAACCGACATAGCAACATCAATTGCACTAGATTCAAGTGGTGATATTTACATTGCAGGCAGAACAGACTCAAGTGATTTAACTACATCCAGTGGAGCATTCCAGGAGACGGAACCCGGCAGCGGTGATCAGTTCATAACCAAAATTAGCGGGCCTGATGTTTACTGGAATACGAATTCTTCCGGAGATTTTAATACTGCAGGCAACTGGACAACGGTGTCAACCGGTTTGACTGGAACCTTACCCACGTTTGTGGATGACGTACTAATCTCACGAATTGGCGCAACACCTACGATCACCCATTCAAGTGGAACGAATAGTGTCAATAGATTCTTTACAGACGAAGCATTCACACTTTCCGGTGGCACGCTAACGCTAAATGATCTCTCCACCATAAACGATGTCTTCACCTTGAGTAGCGGCACCCTGACGATTGCTGATACTACAGCAACAATAAATAACACCCTGAACTGGACGAATACAGGTGCCATTACCGGCAGCGGTGGCTCACCGACCTTGTCTATCTCTAGTGGATCTACCCTTGCATTGAGTGGGGTAAGTAGCAGAGTTCTTAACACATTGACCCTGGATAATGCCGGCACCTTGA
>WLWI01004057.1_pt1 | contig 12447 bp, 2 predicted proteins | sample 6701501 | NCBI WGS metagenome assembly WLWI01 (sample SAMN12718690, study PRJNA515312) | sponge metagenome | isolation source: marine sponge | host: Mycale hentscheli | place: New Zealand: South Island, Marlborough, Capsize Point | collected 2014-11-01
ATATCAGCAATATAGATAGACATGCACTTGAGAAGTCCAAGCAGTCCCTACAGATGTCTCTGCTCACACTTGATATGACCAGCTGCTTTACACACACAAAAATAGTAACCTTTATTCCCCATTTCCAGCTGGCTTTTGTGCCAATACAGTAATGAATAGATTATCACAAAGTACCTTATAGGTAAAGTTTGTGTAACTGCAAATGAATACAATATACTCAACCATTCAATGCATATGATCTAATAATTGCACACACATAAAAAAAAAGAATAAAAAATTATTATCTCAGAACAGCCTTAGCATTGCTACAGGCCATACTCTGGAAAATTCCTAGCATTCTGCTCAGAAATTGAGACCACCTGCTAGCAGAGTTCTTTGATTTCTAGAATACAAAAAAGAATAATAGGACTGCAAATTTTTGAGAGAGATTTAAGTAACGCTAACTTTCCTAAGTATTCTACATTAGATCAGTAACAGTCAGAAGATTGGGAATGAGAGGAAATGCTATGAAATACCTCAGACAAAGGATGCTTTTGGCACATTAACTCACAAATCATTTTGTTCCTAGTAGAGTAGATTATGTCATGTTTTGCAGGTTAAGGCTATCACATAACACTCAGGCCAAGATGAAATAGTTATAGCTTGTACTAACTATACATTATAGCTATTGTATAGTTGCCATTATGAATCGTTTTGGAGTAGAATTTTCTACAGAATACATTTGGTCAATCGGGTTTTTATCTGGCACAGTTATTAGAGTGAATATTGGAAATATTTGACCCAGTTATTTTTAAAGGGCAGGCACAATGAAAAATTTTCTCTACTTTTATTTTAATTTTCTGGCAGTTTTATGTGCAAATAATACGATGTAGCTATTAATCCATTGCTGGAACAAGGAGACAGAGCAAGGAAGGTTGTGCAGAATATTACAGCTCAAGTTAAAGCCCAAGCTTCTCTATTTCCTGAGGTACTGAAGGTGCTGAGGGCATTGGGGCTCACAAAGTCGTTGCTGACACACAAGGGTATTATTATTATCTGAGGGGTCTAACAAGGTTTGTCACCAGTTGAAAAGCTATGTGTATTGTAGTTGCAATTGGGGCATATAGTTTGGTCATTCTGGAGATGTCATTACCACATAAAATGGACCCTTGTTCCAAGGCATAACAATCTGTTAGGCCATGCTATTACTAATGTGTTGATAGCTCTAATCATTGCATCTGATAAATCTTGGCTTTGGGAAGCCCAACAAGCTGGACACCACAACCATATATGGACCTAATTAAACTTGTATGTATTCACATTGACCTTCATCCTGTTTCCACTCTGCCTTTACAACTAGACTCACTAGAGCAACTATGTTCACCAACCATGTCCAGGTAGTAGACCAAAACCCAAGCTTCAGTTTACAGAATTTCTTCAGTGAAGTACATTATAATGATTAAAAAACAAAAAACAAAAAAAAAAACAAAAAAAATAACAAAACAACAACTCAAACCATTAATGTGATTAAAATAAACACCAAACCAAAAATGCACCTTTTACCTCACTTTTATTAATTTTCCTCATTATATATAATGGTTGCTAAGTGACATTAACTTTAGAACTCTAAGAAATCGCTTGATATCATGATTATATCAGATGAGTTACAGTCAGAAAGTTTGAGAATGAAAGAATGTGAGAAGCTAATAAGAGTCCACTGTGGAATTCATTAGTCAAATTGTGCTTCTGGGACATCAAGTTACAGGTCATTGTTCTTGTAAGCCTTGTGTTACTGTATTACAATTACTTTCTTACTACTCTATTTCCACAGTCACATAAGAGCTGACAATCCAGATTAATTAGGACCAAATGTTGGTTCAGTAGTTAATCACCTATTTAATAATCAGCTTACAAATGGTGTGAAAGATCCAAAAATGTAATAAACATAATGCACATGCAACGTATTGCTGCAGTTAGAGATTTTGACAGCAGGGGGGAGGGGGAGGGCTTTTGTCCCCCCCCTCCCCCTGGGATGGAGTCTTGGATGTTTAATGGTAAAGTTGTTAAGTTAAATTTAATTCACCGAATTAGCAAGCAAGATCATAATAATTATTAAAAAGTCACAATTTCAGTGGACTACACAGATATTTTTTTTATGCTTTCTGCCAGACATCAATAATTTGTTCTAAGCCAGTCAGATAATTGCTCAGGAGAATCTGTAGATATTCTCGTCAAGTGAGAAAGCTAAACTTCGGACAGCCTGTTTCACGACTGTGCTTGAATACATCTCATAATATGTGAAAAGCTTCTCTCAACAGATGCCGTACTAACATTCATTGTGAGGCAGATAGTGGCGAGCACCTTGAGATTTGGGGACATAGTACTATCATCTCAGAAGTAGCTAATTCTTTGAGTTGATCACTGATTGTAATTTTTTGTTTTGAGGAAGATATTGACAAACGGATGTGCATGTATACTATACTAAATACTACAATAAAAAATCAGTAGTCATATTTGCAACTCCAAATTTCAATAAACTGGACACATGCTTAGAGAATATCTGAAATGCCTAATATTATATTTTAGAAATGAGGAAAATGTTGTATTAGAAAAAAATACTTCTGGAATAGTTAGCCAACAAGATGAGGCTTGCTAACTTTGCACTATTGTAAACGAAGCACCAAAGGTGCAAAACCCTCAGCACTGGTTATGTACTAGCTAGCTATTAAATCATTTCTCAGATCAGTCAGGTATTAATATAACAGCAATGAAATCAGTAGTTGTAAATGCTGTCTTCATAAGAGAAGCTAAAGATGTAAGGGACACCCACCAATAGTTTCAACGCAAAGCTTCAATTCAATCACTGGATTAACTGGTTAGCATAAAGCAAAACTACCACATAGTTCAAGTAATTATAAGCTCACTTAATTACGACGTGACAAGAGGGGCATTATACTCAAAAGCTAGTACCTATATGGAGCTGATAGTTTCACGTTTTCTAAAAAAGCAGCCTAAAATAAAAAAAAGCAGCACTAATAAAGATCTTGAATCGTCATTTTGAACAAGTTCAGACCTAAATCAACAATTAAATGTCAGTAATCTCCAAAATCAGAGCATAACAAACAGACAAGATGACTACACACTAGTTTCACTTTGTCAGATACCTGATGTTACACTATAACCGCCCCCCCCCCCCCCTTCCCCCACCTTCCCCCACCCCTTTGGAAGAAATAAACTTTATACAGTAAACCTTTATTTCATATCACTGCCATAGAACATTGAATACATATCATGCCCACAAGGTCGTGGTTTTTCACAATCAGAGGAATATGCTTCTGAATCACTTTTTGCCAGGAAAAATTGAGTCACATGTAAAAGCCCAGTGATAAATATATGGGGGAAATTGGAACAAAGTAAGTGTGTGCCCATGTGGGGAAAATGGCAGATCCAATAATTCTTCCCAGCTACATTACATAAATAATTCTTACTTTCCTTTTATTAGCATCAACTTCACATATTCCCATTTTGGTAATCTTTAAGCCTATAATGGGGCTTTCCTTCCTCTGGCAAAAGACCTTCCTGTTGTCTCAGGTAGGTATTAGTAGAGCAGGACATGAAAACATAGTGTGTTTACAACCTTCTGTTGGTGGCCCCCCCCCCCCCCCCCAGGGGTGGTCTGAGTCACATGCAAAGCAGCTGCAATTTTGGTGTAATTTTGTAATGTTGTAGTGAGCATGCACAGTTTCTTTTAATTAAAGTTTTTTTTAAGATGTGGAGTAAGGGATTCCTTCTTAGTAATATCTTCCTATAGAAAAGGTGAACAAAAAAAAAGCTCTCCAAAATTTTTACATTGTACCAATCCTTATTTTATGCCAGATAATGCTGTTGACAATGACTATTTCCTAATAAACTGAGCACCATCAATATTTAGACATTTTGTTACTTAAGATTTGACTATTTTTTTTCCAATAAATTTGGTAGGTACTTCATTATTTCAATTATTGTATAGCAATTAAATATTTTACAATAATATTGGAGATCATAAAAGTTCGTCGTTTCTTTTAATAAGCAGTGAGAACATACTAGATCAAGTTTTATCACTTTGAAGTGTACAGTCAAGATCTTGATTGTATTTATTTATTGAAGATTAATCTAATATTTATTAAGATATTGATTGCATATATTTCTCCAAGAAAGCATAAGACACCACAAGATCTTGATCACATGTATTCATTTAAGATTTAACAAGGTGATACTGGCCAAGAACTGTGCAGGATATATCAAGATCTTGATTACATGGATTTATTCAAGATTTTGCAAGAGAACTCTTAGCCAAGTCTGTGCAAGACTTGTCAAGATCTTGAAGGTTCTTATGTTAAGAATTAAAAATATTTTTCTTACAATGTAAATCTTGGAATCTACCAGAAAAGCTTGCAAGATCTTGAGTATTATTGGCAAGATTTTTTACTAGGGTAGTTATGAAGCACAAATTACCTTACACGAGAAAGTCGCATAAAAGGGCTTGGCCATGGGGACAGGTCTATGAAGTAATTGCCCTCCCCCCTCCCTCTCTTAGATAGGGCCATGTTCTTGTAGTTATTGTGTTCTCACTCTGTGTGCACAATTCATAAAATGTGTCTCACCTAATGGCCAAATGGGTATGTATTATTTTTTACTATTTCATCACAAAAAGTTTTTTCACCTGCTAATACTGTTGGTGAAGATAAAACTCATAAAATTATGATGTTTAAATCATGATGAATTTTTGAACTGTTTGTTTATAGATAGTCAAAATTATAAGACTGCTTACTAGACAATGTGAATTTAAGAAGTGCAATGTTCTCTAAAATCCTTGTTTTCATAAGCACCACTATTACAACATGTTAATTGTCCAATTAGGAGTGACTAGAGTATCAGTGTTTGCTGAGTGTTCTTAGCCACTGTATTTTGTTAGGTGTCTACCACTAAGTTATAGTACTTGTTGCAGCTGATAAATATCTGGTTCTCTATGTGTTCACCACTAACTTGTAGCATTTGTTGCAGCTGATATTATGGCTAAGTTATAACTCCAGTTGCAGCTGATCAACTGTGGGTGGTACCACAACTATTGGGTGACCAGCTGCTTCCACTTACTAGTAATTGCACTGGTATGTATTCACAAAATAACTGTGACCTTTATTCCCTGACTTTGCACCAACACTGTAAAGAATGTGAGTATTTCAACTACCACACTTTATATAAGAAACTTATTGAAAACAAACATCAACATTCAACTACAATGATGTAATATTTACATGCACACACACACACACACACACACAAAAAAAAGACAAGAAAACTAAACAAAACAAATAAGAAAACACTACCTCAATATTATTTATAACAGCTAACTAATTGCTAAGGGCCTTGAAAATTCCTATCTCTCACTCAGAAATCAGGCTACCTGCTTACAGATTTTGATTCCAGAATAATTTTTTTATTATATAGAATAATATGACATGCAGATTTTAGAGAGAGATTTAAGTTCAAGGCTACTTTCCCCAAGTATTATTTTACATTAGATTAGTCACAGTCAGAAAATTAGAGAATAAAGGAATGTGAGAAATTATGATGGAATGCCTCAGCCAATGATGTATCTGATAGACCGACTCTTAGATTACAGTTCTATAAATGTGTCATGTTTTGCAGTGAAAGGCCAAGATATAGCCTGCATTGATAACTATAGATGTTAAAAGGAAAAGAGAGAAACCACACTAATCGGTACAATTTAAGGAAATGTGACACTATTCAAGTATAAATATAGCTATATAGTTGCCATTACAAATTGTTCTGGAGTGGATTTCACTACAGAATACATTTTTAAATCATTTTGTTTTTTTAACACAATTTGCAGCTATTAGGGATGATTGGAAATATTTGACCCAGTCAATTTTTGAATAGTCTTTTGTCTTTCAGAGAATCAATTAATGTGACAAATTGGATTTTCTCTACCATATTTTATCAATTAAAATTTCTTATTTATTTAACATCTTGTCATTTTAATTCTTGTAAGGTTTCACTACAGCTCTACAAATCTTTCCCCCCACTTCTCACTCCTAGCTGCTGTGATGTGGTATTAAAGGTCATGAGGTCAGGCTATCTGGCTTAATATCTGGTTTCTAAAAAGGAAGTACTTATTTAAGTGTGTGACTAGTTCAGAATAACAAGACTTAATCAAGATGGCTGATTCTCCAGAGTTCAGAACTTTGACAACCAACACTGAAGGGAAATATAGTAAGTTGCTGTGTTGTAGGGTTGTATAGTAAGCTTGGCTAGAGTACCCTAAAGCTAATGTGAGACTAACATTGTAATGTTACACTTAAAGATCACCCAGGCCTACAGTAGTGGTCAAAAAAAAGTTCCCATAGCAAAAATGTTCCCATAGTGACCAGAAAAATAGTCTCTAGGGTAAGAAGACTTTTTAACGACTTTAATCAACCAAAGCCACTACACAAGTCACCAGTTTCTGAACAGACTTTACTAAGCAGCCTATAGTTTTAATCTGATTTTGCAGCTGCTACTCACCAAGCAGGTGCTGCCATGCCCTGTATTTGTTTAATCACAATAACTGAAGTTCTCTAGAAGGGTTCTGCCCCTAACTGTAAAAAAGTCCAACTCAGAAAGGTCACTAGAGAAAATCAGTAAAAGGTCCTTACAAAAGTTGCACAAAAACAATTATGTTAAAAATCTCGGTACAGACTTTAGAAAGTCCTTAAAATGACTCAATGGGAACTTTTTTTTTACCCCTATTGTACATACAGGATGTTTCAATAGGATTCTGTTCTACTTTTGCTATTATAAATTTAAGAAAGGTCATTGCTCAATTTGTTGTACAACATTTATGAATAATAGATCCTTTCATTGCTAACCATGCCTTTGCAAATCTTATGAGGAGCAAGAAGTTGCTACTTTAGTAGAGGTTTCACGTTTTTATTCATGGTAGTATTTGTCAATAAGAATCAGAAACTTGGAATTCAATCTCTCAGGATAACAGCCAGCATTATTCATAACAATATCCAGGCTTTTTTTTTCATTGAGGTGGTGATAACTTCTTTCTATTGTATTATACCATTCTCCCAAAATCTCTCAAATTTTACAGTAAGTTCGGCCTAGGCGGGGTCAGGGATAATTGGTCACAGGTCAAAATTAATGTGCACAGTAGTAGTTCAATTAAGGCATATATAATTTAGTTATTTATACGGGGTCAATTCCTTCTTGAGAAGGTTGGTACTATACGTTTTATTGTATATGTACTGAGCTACCAGTGAGGAATATCTTTTAAAAACAACGAATCTTTCTTTCCTTCTTTCTTTTTTTATTTTTTATTTACATTTACAATAATCAGAAGAATTGATTTGTGAATTAAATTGAGTATCATGATGTTCGGGCTCCAAAAAATTTAAATTAATTGCAAAGTGTTATATTGACTTAGAAACCTCTCTTGGAGAGAGTCCTTCACGTTTGTCCTATCTGTCAGCGATAGCTGGATAGGAGCATAAAACCATATTTATCCATTTTTTTTGTTAAAGTTACAGGTAAATAATATTAGAGTGATCTTGTCAGTCTAGATTATTTTATGTCAGACCAATATCTCGGTTCATCTGACATGCTGTCAGAGGACTGCTCAAATTTTTAATCCACACTGATGTACAGGAAGTGATAAAAATTATGCAAGAAATGAAACATGTAGTTTGTTTGCCAACGTACAGATGAAGCTATTCATAACCAGTTGGTTTGTCAAACTATGTAATGCATGATGCTTTTTGGTGTGCTTCACAACTTAGTGGTAGCTAAGAAAGCAAGGTCTTTGTTTACAGAGTCTTTAATATGGCCTGTTCTACATGTAACACTTTGCCATCTAAATATTCAATTAGAATGTATAGTTTATTTAGAAATTTGTCTAATGTATTTATAATATCATCACTTTGCTCAATAAATATTTTATTATATGAATCTTAAATTCTTGGTTAAAAGTGATCAATATTACCATGTACAGTATTAGCTGCTTTAAGTTCAGTATTTTCAAATAATGTTATTATTTGTTATTTCTGTATAGAGCAATTAAAAGGGGCAGTCTCTCAACCAAATCAAGGTAAATACAATTCTCTATTTAGTAGTGACATCCTCCAACACAATGGAGACAGTATCGCGTTAATCATTTTCAGATGAGACAAGGTTACCCAAATTCTCCTGGAATAGAAATAGGACAGCATTTATATCTACATCAGGAAGCAGTTTATTAGCATTTATACTGTTATGTTTCAGGTTACATGCAGTCATGGTACTTTATGATTATCAAAATTGATTAAGAAAAAATGTTTTTGCCAAAACAATTCCATTTGTCCATTGTATTGCCACGTCTGTTTATCAATGCATAAGCTTCCAAAACATTTTGATATACTCTTAGAGCAATATTAACATACCAAAGAAGATAGGTTCATTTTAATAATATCATTAACATTTGACTTATTAATATTAAACTTAAAAAAATGTTTGTCACAACTTGAATAGACTTGACTATTACTACAAGTAATATTTTTAAATAATACTTTAGATTAATTATGAAATTTTTGAGAGAGAAAATTTCTCTTCTATGAAATCTTTAATTTTTAAAATTAATTTTAGAATATCTTTATGTGTCTGCTTAATGCATAAGTACCGAATTACTAACACTTTTTAAGGATAATATTTGAAATTTGGCAAGTTCATATTATAGGGAAAAAATCTCTGAGAAAAACATCCACAGGAAAGTTCCTTAATGGAAATGTGTACTTGCAGTGACCCTTTGTATATCTCTTAGTTATGGACATCAGTGGATAGTACAGTTAACTAGCTAGCTGTGATCAGAATATTAGTCCAGAAGCAGTCAAACCCATTTTTCGCTATAACCTTGTAATTACAATTTGCACATGAAAATTAAATTGATTCTAGCTTTTGTGCCATGTAGCTATTTGAAGTAGTTAGCTAGTTTAGCATAAAACTTATGCAGTGTACTAAATTTATTTTTAAAAAACTAGAGAGTTTCTCAAATAGAGCATGCCTATATTTGGTTTAGAGTACATGTAGTATTATTTTGGTATAGAAATTGCACTCATTTTAATCTTCACTGAATGCATATTGAGTATTATATCTTATCAGTAAATTTCAATACATATATATTATTCATTTGATACAGGAGAATATCACGAGTCTGTTGGCTTAGTATTTACGTGAGTGCCGCAGGCACGAGCGTAAATACCGCCAATCAGACGAGTGATATTCTCGGGTATCCAATGGATAATAAATTTATTAGGTACTGCTCATGGCAATACCTTGGTAACAAGAAATTTACCTAGGGGGACGTAATAACCCAACGTAATAACTATGAACACAGGTGATATGGAAAAATATTGCCCTAAGCCACATCCTGTTTAGTTTAATGCATTTTCTATGTGGCAACAGTTATCAGGCTCTGTTCAGTACCTAATAACTACTTATACTGCTCGGACAGTGAAACATTCACCTACCGTTATTGAACTCATGTGGGAACCGCTGCAACTCAACATTATGATATTCACGACATTTCAATGCAATGACGTCAACCTGCATGTTTTTCAAGTTTTTACTGGGTACTATCAAAAAAGCTTATTTTAATAAAAAAATATATATACCTTAATATAGATATTATCATGGTCAGTTTTATAAAAAAAAACTAGCATAAAAATACTATAACATGTGTTTAGCCAGGGTTTTAATAACTGAGCTGGTTTGTAGGTATGACAAAAACTAGCATGAAAAGACTATAACATTATCAATGATAGTGTAATTCCTTAGTTCTTTCAATCCCTCAAGATTTCTCAGGGCTACTCTATTGTTCATCCAAGGTGTAAGGCTCCTCACAGTTTCTGCATGCACTATGATTATGATTATTATTATTTTCCAGAATTTATTTTAACAGTTATGTTTTGGCTGTAGACTCTAGGAAAACTACAGAATACATGTATTTTGTTGATTTTTTCTTGATTGTGGGATGCAATCACCACAGTAGATAGCAGGCTATTGGCTTTTGAGGGTTGGCTCCTCTCCCCAGGTTAATACGACCCAAGTCAAGTATTTAGAGGATTAAAGATTTAACACTATTATATACATTATGAGTAACTCAAACTTTGCTATACTAGCAAAGTTTGAGTTACTCACAATGTATATAATAGGTTGACATTCAATGTTAGGTTAACACAGAAAACAATAAAACCTCGCAAGTTAAGAACATTTATAAAAACTACATGATGAAATATTCATCATTTTAGGGTTGAAAATTTAAATTATATGACAAGAACTCTTGACTTACAAGCATCACACATTCTACCTCAATGGTGTTGAGTGGTATTGGTTGCTACAGTCTTTGTAAATACTCAACTCAACATACAGTACTACCAATCACATGAAGTTCTGGTTGCTTCAATTTATTTATTGGTTGTTTTCCTTTAGTGCATTATGATTGTGCCAACTCACTGCAGTGAATCAGAAATATACACATTACTAATTGTTTGTGCTTTTGGTTTTCTTTTCTTTTTTTTTCTTTTTTTTTCCTGCTTCAGGGGCCTATTCTCTGATTGAGGGACTATAAAAGAAATGCTAATATTTTGGATTTTTCTTTAAGACTAGTTTGTTCAGCATTCATATTGGAATCCTAGATTTTTTTTATCTCCAGAGTCAGATTTAAGATATTTAATTATTTCCTATAAATGTTATTGTTTTTTTCCATCACCAAAACAATTTACCAAAAAATAGTATTCCCACAGTTTGTCACAGCTTGTTGTAAACAGTCACTTGAGTGACCTCTAGTTTGTTTAGATACAGAAATGCACTACTGTTATGTAATTGCCAAGTCTATTCAGTCAAAAAAAAAGCTACAATTAATTTATAAACAAATTTATAATTCCTGAAGGTGTAGTTTGAGAAAAATAGTGCATTTCACCATAAGAGTTGGGTTAAAATCAACATATAAGTGTTTTATTTATGAGGAGGAGTGAAGAGTATTGTTTAACACTGACAGCAAATGAAATTAATTTTCTACATTGTAAGATAATGAGCTATTTTTCCCTGGTCTTGTCTTACATATTTTAATGTCAGCTCCTTTACCAATTGCGATGTTACACATCTGTAAAAGTACATAATTATATTTGTAATTGCTCAATACATAATATCTTTAGGAGAAGAACCTTACGAATATTCAGAATCTCAAGATAAAGGAAAATTGGATTATCAATCTGTGTACAAAGATATTGTCTATGTCCTCACTGTGGCAATTGATAATGAGTTTAAAGCTGCGACAACTATGATTTCATTTCTCACTGAGTATAGTCCAAGAGTGTATGTTGGCAAGATAGGCAAGTATCCAATTGGGTTGATTCGCACTGAAAAGGGAATGGATAGCTTATTAAATCTACAAAAATGTATCCCATACTTTCCAAATGCAAAGCACTTAGTGGCAGTAGGCGTGTGCTATGGAAATAGTCGTGAAGAGGTTAGATTCGGTGATGTCATTATATCCAATGAAATACAAGCTACTGGGCCAGCTCAAAATACAAAAGAAGGCTTTGTACCTCGTGGTGGAAGCAAACTCATGCATCCAGATATTAGGCATATTTTTTGTGATGATCGAGATTTTGTTCCCAAATTTCAAGTTACAAAGTGCGGAAGGAATGCCAAATATTATGCCAAGAAAATTCTGAGTGCTCCTTGGGTTAACGATGATCCGGCATTGAAGAAGAAGCTAATGGATGCTGCTGGTAATGCGTATGGTGGTGAAATGGAAGGTGAAGCTTTGACAAAGCTACAGGATGACTATCCTAATATTCAAGTTATTGTGATTAAGGCAGTCACTGATTACGGAGATGGGACAAAAGATAAAACATGGCAATTAATTGGAGCTCAAGCAGCATTTCATTATGTTCGACATAGGATAATTGAAAAATCAGGTAGGTATTTCAAATAAAATAAAAGTAAAATATAAAAAGTATGTTTTTATTTCTAAATTGATGGCAACAGCAGTCAAAGCATCATAGCGTAATTGTCTCTCCTGATCTCATAGTACTTGTTTTATAGCATGCCACTTGAAATAGTTGCATTTGTTACTATAATATTAATTGTACTCTTTAAATTATTGAAGAAGTTGTTGTTTTGTTTGTCTCTTATGTATCCAGGTGTATATATGTAGCTCTTTTATATATTTTTATTTCATGTCTTCTGTTTTCTCCCGTTTTTTTACTTAGTTCTCTACTACTTGTCCTTTTTCAATTGATATCTCAGTCTTTTCCAAGTCTCCTTCAGTCTTTCAGTAACTACCAGCTATTCCTGGCTTTACCACACATTAATAACTCCTCCCCCCCACCCCCCCCCCCGCCCCCCCTCACCCCCCCCCCCCCCCCTCTAATCCCCCTTGTGGCC
>WLWI01004058.1_pt1 | contig 12447 bp, 6 predicted proteins | sample 6701501 | NCBI WGS metagenome assembly WLWI01 (sample SAMN12718690, study PRJNA515312) | sponge metagenome | isolation source: marine sponge | host: Mycale hentscheli | place: New Zealand: South Island, Marlborough, Capsize Point | collected 2014-11-01
TCCATTGAGCAATAGCAAGAGCAAGCTTTTACCAGTGGCTGATCAATAGAAACTTTATGTCCAGGACCGATTGTTTCTCCGCTACAAAGTCAGAAAGTTGCTTCTCCAGTAAGGGTTACTTCCGGCGAAAAAAAATACGGCGGCTCGGGGCACCGCGGTTAAGTAATAATTCGGCCGGTAATCGGATATTTGGAGCATATTTATTTAGCAGAGCTAAAGCTAGAGTTTTAAAGGTGTGTGCAGTTTACTCTATTGAGCAATAGGATAATAGCACGTGATTGTATGAGCTAAACACACTCTATACACTCTATAGTAAACTAGAGGGTAGGTAATAGCAAAATTAATACAAAATATATATTAAAAAGCTATTTCAATGATAAAGAATTTCCGGTTATGTTATTCCACTTAGTTTTTTCTATGATTTATTTCCTTTATTCTACTCTTAAACAAGTTGCGGTAAGGATCCCCTTTCAGAATGTCAACACCACCATAGCTATGCTCAAGACCGATTTGTAAACATCATTCCTGTTTTTCTAACTTGTATTTGTTGTTACTTGTATATATTACGTAAAAACATATTCTTTAATATTAATTTTTTTAATCATATGTTTCATGTGCACACAATAATGTTCATAAGCAGCAGTGATTATTTACTCACAAGCCATCTACCAGCATGGTATAGCCAGTTGGCTGTTTCACCACCACAATGCTTGATCAATATTGAAGGACAGAGAGGAGAGCTCAATCTGAATCTTCTGAATCATCCGAAGAGAGGTCATCTTCAGATTCCAGTTCTGACTCCATGTCCCTTTCCGTTGATATGTGATGAACTCTTCCACAAGGTCCAGTTGCAGTCCATCAATTTCCCAGTAGTGATCTTCAGTCTTTGTTTGTACGTGGGCTATGTATGAGTGACTTCCACCACATTGGTGTGACTACATCAAAACCTACATGAGTCAGCCATTCCATTTCATATAGAGTAAACAGAGTGTTATGAGTTTTGATATATCCTTTAATTTGCGACCATGCCATTTCTATAGAATGAAGTTCACTGTGATCAGCTGGGAGGCATACAACTTCATGGCCAACAGATTTAGCTAATTGATCCACTGAATATTCAGGATGAGGTGGCCGACTTCTCTTGACAATAGTCCAGACATTTTTTTTAGACATTATTTTGTTAGGATACAAAATGTTTTTTTGGTTAAGCCATTCCACCATCTTCTTCTTTGTCCAACTTTTGACTGGATATTTGCTTTGACGGCAGTGATATGAAGCATTGCCCATGACAATAAGGCTACTTCTCAAAACAATTAGATGTCATTTCTTCATGATAGTCACCTACATGACATTATATTGTATATATGGTTGGTGGCTAAATAATTGTTATTAAAAGAAAAGATGGTGTTTTCCCTGATTTATTTCCGGATTTAAACACAAGGGCACAGTTAGGCACCCACCCAGTATCTGATTCTGCATATAGAATAATTAATTGAGAACCCATAGTGATAAGTTCACATTTATTTATTTATTTATTGACTTATTTTATTATTGACTTATTTCTTGCATCTTACCTCTACCAGAAGGACAATGGACACCACCAATAGTGTCACCAGTTACTGTGTCTTGCTCCACCCATGTTACAAGCTTCTTTTGTTCATACAGGTGATGAATTTTACGACTAGCAGCATACTGATCAAAGTCATCCACTAAGATTCTTTGTCTTGATCTTCATATTATCGTTTTTGTGGGGATGCAAATGAAGGTGTGGACTTGCAAGTTTTTCAGATACTATTCATTGCACAGTATGTCTTGATATATCTGAAATTTTTGTTTGACATATTATTTAAATTATATGTGAGGGGGAATAAAATATCCATGCTTATTAAACACTTTTGAAGTTAAAAAAATATGAATTTAACTTCAAAAAAATATAATTGAATGGCTTACTGGGGGCTACTAAGGTTCTCTACAAAGCTGAGCTAGAACAGCTGTATCCTTTCTTCGTCTTGCAATCAACCTTGTCGAAATAGCGGTGGACGCTCATCACGTTTTTCGTCTGGCTTACTTGGGGCTACTAAGGTTCTCTACAAAGCTGAGCTAGAACAGCTGTATCCTTTCTTCGTCTTGCAATCAACATTGTCGAAATAGCAGTGGACGCTCATCACGTTTTTCGTCTGGCTCCATAGTCGCTTCCCCTTCAGCATATCTACAGCACAACAAATCATGACTAATACTGTAGTTTTTTATGCATGCTCGCTTAATATTTTGCGGTCAAGCACACCACTAGTTTTATATAGTTTGTTTAATTATAAATAACTATGTATGTTTAGATATTCATGCAGACGGTCATGTTTTGGAACATGTTGAGACTACAATTTATGGAACACTCACTTTGAATTTCAGTTACATTGGATTGCCTGCACCCAATATAACCTGGACACTCAATGGAATGCCTCTCGATGCTATCTCTTATAATGGTCTTACCTTCAACTCTTCTATGACTGGTGATGTCGATACATCTATTCTGACTTGGTATAATGTACCTGATAACGCTGGAGGAAGATACTCTTGCAAAATTACTAACATTGTTGGCTCCATTCACAAAGTATTTAATGTTGCAGTAAAATGTAAGATAGATTTTGTGGAATTCATAGTTGCCTGTATTGTTTATGATATTTTATAATATTGTGTGATAGCATTGAACCTTACCATATGGAGTCTGTCATCCAATGCTATTAACATCACTTGGTTCACTCCTCAGACAGTCTATGGCTTTATTAGTGGTTATAGAATTTATGTTTACAATTTGGGCACTAATGAAGTGGAATACAGTACAAAAACAAAAGCCATAACTCACTATTTTATTAATGATGATAACGTCTTTAGACCAAGTACAAAATACAGGTAACTAATATTGATGCTCAAATTGTGTTATTTGTTTGAATGCAATTTATCTTCTTTGAATTTTTCAGGATCACTATAGTTGCCATATCTATTTTGGATATTACTATTGAGGATATCCAAAATATTACCACTTTATCACTAGGTACATAATTTATTCACAGAACATTATGTGATAATTTGAGAATATTTTTTCAGATCAACCACAACCTCTTCTGCATCCTCCCACTATATTAAGAGTTGCATCTACTAATGTTCTACTATCGTGGGAGTTTCCAGGTGGCACTGTGAGCTACTATCTAGTGCATATTGAAAACACAGATGAACAGATGGCTACTAATATGATAGTGGATGGAAACAGCCTTTCTTTAGTACTAAACGAACTATTACCTATTACCAGTTATGAGGTTACCATGCAATCAGTTAACAATAATGGACTCTCTGTATTTAGCCCAACTATTTGCTTCACAACTGCAAGTAAGTAAATGTCATTTCAGGAAAGTAATTTTTGAATGTTCATTCATTTCAATATGGTGTAGGTATGCTATAGTTAGCATATGGATACCATCTATTATTTTGTGAGCATAAATCACTCCTAAATAGAACTTATAATGCTATTAAGAGTCAATTTTCACATTTATCTTTTAAATGAAATGTGTTCTCTCTCTTTCATGTTTTTTTTAAACAATACAGAATTAAAAATATTTGGTTGCCACTGCGAAGTGAACCCAGGACCACTTGCTTAACCCACAAGTGCTCTGCCACTGAGCTACAGTAACCAGCCGGCAAACAAACGAACCCAGGACCACTTGCTTAATACAAAGTGCTCTGCCACTGAGCTATGACAATCTCAGTTCCGTATTTTTACTGTTAAGGGGTACTGCTCTTTTTTTTTCAAAGATTCTTTTTATCCATGGAATTTTTTACTCTGCTAATTCATCACTTCAATTTATCTTTTAAAAGTATGTTAGTTGCTCACTAAACATGCCTATAATGTATATTTTGAACTACATAGTAATTGGTGCAAAATAACAACTATGGCTGACGTTATATTTCTCGATTTATATCTTTTCCAGTTTTGTTTATACTCATTTCTTTTCTTGCTACTGTATGCATAATCTATACATATTTATTGAACCATCATCATCTTGTTAGCTATAATGTTTTTGTTTTTTTAATATCCTGTGATCCCAATTACTGGTAATGTGCTAAATACAATACATATTTTTCATAATTATTGAATTATTGTTTATGGGTGTTTAGGAGTATGCACTGAAGAAGAAATCAGATTTGGAGGAGGAAATTCATCCATGGGTCTTATTGAGATTTGCCTCAATAGTGCCTGGAAAGAACTTTGTGATGATTCCAGGGATGGATTTCATACCACATTTATGTGTAGACAACTGGGAAACAGCTCTATCGGTAAAAGTTGAATTATTGATGATAGATTATACACATAATTCTGTAAGCAGAGCATTCAGTTGTTTTAGTCCTCTGGGCCAATAAATAACAACACTAAGCATGTTAACTAGATTCATTGTTATAAAAATGCATTGTGTCTTCACAGAATGTGCTATCAGTTTCCACAGAAATCACTCAACCATTAATAAGATTAAATTTCTGTAAAATATTATGGTTACTTTACAATAGTTATTTGTATCCGTTTTGTTATGTGAATTATTGTTATTATAATTATAATGTGTTATAATTTAAGGAGTATGCGATGAAGGTAGTATCAGATTTGCCAGCGGGAGCCTGTCCAAGGATCGTGCTGAGGTTTGCCACAATAATGCATGGAATACTGCCTGTGATGGTACTGCTGATACTTCGGTTTGTAAACAACTTGGTTTGAACATGGGAGGTAAAGCTATTTTTTTTATTAAATAGACATAAATAATATTCGTGATTTTATATCGAAAACTTTCTAAAACTATTTTCAGCTGTTTATAAAATACATTCAGAATTTGTAACTTATACATTAATTTTCTTGGTTGCTGGAAACTGTTATTAGTAACTTTACCTTTGTTAATTAGAAGTATTGAGAATATTTTGTTAAATAAAATTCTTCATATGAGTTGTATATCCATGTGGCATACCAAAGTACTATTTCCAATTGTAGCATTTGTGATTTCATTGATCATACTTTTGTTCAGTTAATGACATCTTATTATGCAGGTTGTTCAGTGGCAGCATTAACTTACATAATTGGAGGGTCTGTTCTTGCTACCATCATTATTTATACTATAGTGCTTCTAATTTTAGTCATTATAGTATTCTGTCAAAGAAGAAAGAATTCCAAAAAGTAAGTTAAATTTGTTTTCTGTGTATAATTTATGTTCTAAATGTTTCTCAAAATTTAAAACAGAATTGCTTAATTAGCATTATCATAAAATTCTTCTCATACTGCTTGATCTCTTTTCCTGATTTTTAATATTAAAATGATTTAGTTTAAGGTTAATAACTAAAGCTATATACTGTCATTTGTGTTAATAATCCCTTGAAGCTGGTTATAAGAAACAAGTTGTCTAAACAGAAACAATTTCTCGAACTCTTTTTATACTTCACTCTGTGAGGAACATTAACTTGTCTGTTTGTGAATTATACCACATTCCTGCAGCATATAGATTGTTGATTAAACCACTAACCCATTAATAATTTACTAGTACGAAAATGAAATAATATGGTCCCTTATTAGATGGCATAATGAAAACAGTAGCAACAACCACAGCAACAATAAAAATTACTAGAATAAGTGTTTATAATAAGTACCGGAAAAATAAGGCACAAAGCGTGTGGACCCTAGCACTACCATGCACTATAGCTTACAAAGCAATGGGATGGGCATGCTCGCTGGCCCCCCACTTCTATTCTGTGGTGGTTTCATAATGAACAGGTTCAAGTAAAGGCAAACTGTAAAACATTATTATTCTAGCCAAATGACTATAAAACATTGTTATACTTTATTAATTACATTATTTTCTTTGGGTGTAATAGACCTAGTGCTGAGATACCACAAAGTGAACAGTACTATGAATATATACTTGAAAGGTAAGGTATTTTTTGACATGCTTTATGGCTGAATAACTGTATACACCAAAACAATTAACACACCATTACTGTAGATGAATGATTTACCAACTCAGACATGTTGACAAATATAATATGTAATTAAATAACAATTCAACCATTGATGATTATTCAAATATATATGGAGTGTATAAAATTTACTATTATACACTGTAAACCAAAAGGTGTGTAGTTCACACCAAATTAAGCGTGAATCACTTGTAACAATAGTCACACCAAAATATGGTGTGATGCGCACACCTCATTGTTTGGGTGTGAAGTACACACCAAATTTAACGTGAATTCTCACCACAATCACTATGAACTCATACTTACATTAATGCTGAATTATTTTAAGTTACATTGATTCTAGTAATACATACAGTATCAACATTTTTTTCCAAAAAGAGATTGGTGTAATCCCAGATCTCATTAAAAACATTTATAAGGTAGATTACAATGATAATATTATTGGTTTTTGCCTGCACATGAATATAATTAATGTTCGGTAAAGGGTCCATGCTATTCCATTGAGTGTGACTTTCACACTAAGTGTGCATTCACACTAGGAAGAAAGTGTGAAGGACACACTATGCATAGGTGGTGGGCATTCACACCACCAGTTTGGTGTGAATTTGGTGGGTTTTCACGCTATAATTTTTACAGTGTAGTAATTGTGTATTTGTTTGCCAATTAATTAGTTATTCTATAAATGCGCATTATCATACACTGTGAGTTCAAGCTTATAACAAAAAGATCTATTTGCATGTCAACCCATAAACTTATTATGTGATATTTTATTATAGGAGGACTAACCCAATTGATGTAGAGTCTAACGTGGCCTATGCAACAATGAAGAAACCTGAGTAAAGTATGTACTCTGCATTTATGTGCTGGAAATTGAATTTTTTTTCATTATACATGTACTTTGTTAACTAGTCCATAGCCAGTATAGCTATGCTTTCACTTTATTTCTGGATTTTGTATAAAATATTAATGAAGAAGTTGCTTATAGGATGCTCCTTTAGCTATATGGCTAGTAAGGTTAACTGGCTGTGCTGGAAAATTTGACATCGAGAAAAGAGGAACAATTACAATATTATCACGTTAGCACTACATTGTACACCATTGACTACTTTGTACATACTTGGACTACTGTGTAAATACTTGAAAATTATGGGCTGGGTAAGTGCATAATTAAAAAATGTACTGAACATATTGACTGTTAAGAAAAACTAATCATTTCAGCCAAGAATGACTGAATCATAAAGTTAAGTAAAGCTGAAAACTTTAGGAGTACATCTAAAAGTGTGAGGGCACCTCTTTAACAGGCATATTAATTGCGATGTCCACAAAAGTTTAACATTTTTTTTGGCTATTTTGTTAGCTAATTGTATAAGCGAAATGTAAAAAGTAAACTTTTTCATTCAATCAAGCAGCTTTTCACATAGATGCTTTGGAACTTTTTTTTTTTTTCCATTCATTAGGTAACTGAGACGGATAATGTCCAAGAGCCAGTTTATGAGTTTAACAACAGCCTGGTTCATCCAGAGAGAGTATTTAATTAAATTGGAACAGGTGTGCCTTTTGTCTAGAAAACACTTGTGAAACTTTGCAGTGCTCAGGAAAAACATGACATTAGCAATGTATTGGATAGTATATGCTATAGTTACATAAAAGAATTTTCCTACCTGTGATAATTATATATATATATATATATATATAAATTCCTAGCTAATACTTCAATTACCTTAATTGTAGCTTATTTTAAAATATTTTTTCTTTAATTTACCATAATACTAGTACGTCCACCTCTTCATTAATATTAACTGAGGTTATGCCAAAAATATTGGCTATAACTAAGGCTGAAGATAGTTTTAACACATTCACAAATTTTCCCATATTTAAAAGCCTTTAAGACTTGCACATTGTTTTATACATTATCTGTATAGTAATACTTCTCTACTGCATGCTCTTAATGGATTAATAATGAAATAATTATAACAGAACTCTGATTTAAATGTGTTGAAGAAGCTACAGTAATTGAACAGTTTATCATTCCATGCACTATGTGGGAGACTGCAGCCAGATGCCTAAACTTCTGGACTGGTCCCTCACGCCTGGGGCGAGTAGTCGTCGCTGCCACCAGAATTCTTCTCAATGCCGACTGTATTGGCTAGCTAACCAGCCCACCCAAAGGGATATACAGTGTTCAGACGGACTAAACGAGCATTTATTAAAAAGAACTGAGATATACATGCCCGTCGGAGCTTTTTATAAGTTCCAGGGCGCACGTGTACGACATAAAATAATGCACACTTCCGGGACTAGCCCAGTTATACGCACACACACAATGCATGATAAGATGACTCGCAAATGATTACAAAAATAATACGCTGAACAATAACAATGCATACATACAATAACTGTCTCTTCTCTGTCTCCAGTCTTCTCTATATGTGGCTGCGACCACATCTTCCCCTCCTTCTTTCTGACAATGAGTCACTTCTGTAAATCTTCTGCTTAGGCAGTTGGCTACCATATTCTCAGAACGGCTTCGGTAGATGACCTCAAAATCAAATTCGGCCAGCTTCATGGCCCAGTTTAGCAGTCTCTTGTTCTGTTGTGGCTGTGACATGAGTGTCACCAGTGGCTTGTGGTCAGTCACCACCTTAAAGTGTGTCCCATATAAATAGAATGCGAAGTGTCTGACCGTCTTGAATAGACCCAGGCCCTCGAGCTCCTGGGCAGAATAACAATGTTCGGCTCCCTGGAGCTGTTTGGAGAAGAACGCCACAGGTAGTAACTCTTCTCCACGTCTCACGGAAAGTACAGCTCCAACTCCGGCTCCTGACGCATCAGTCTCTAATATGAACTTGTCGGACATACATGGAATACACAAACATACACTATCACACAGCATATTCTTTAAACTCACAAATGCCTCCAGCATCTGTCGTGTCCACTCCACCACCACAGGGACAGACTTCGAAACTGAGGGGGTCAGGATTGACGAGCAATGATGGAAGTCCCGGACAAATTGTTGGTAAAAGTTTACTGTTCCGAGAAAACCCCTCAACTGCTTCCTAGTCATTGGTCTGGGAAACTCCATCAATGCCGTGACTCTATCCTTCGGCACACTAAGTCTCCCACCTCCAATAGTATGCCCCAAAAACACTAACTTTGCCTTGCCAAACACGCACTTTGCGGGTTTACACGTCAACCCTGCCTCCAATAAACACTTAAACACCCTTACCAAATGAACAACATGCTCCTTCCAGCTAGCAGACATGATCAGCACGTCATCAATATAGACACTACTGACATCCATACACTCGCTCAACACCACATCCATAAGTCTTTGAAAAACATGCATGCTAATAATAAACTGAGTGATAATATGATTGGGTGTTCGAAGTAGTGTGGGGGAGTGGCTGGGCCATTCTACCACAGTGCTCATAAAATCTTTCCGTTTTGTATGAGGACTAGTTCAATATGTAATAATATCTAATCATATTTTGAGTTGATAATCATGAAAGAGTCTCATTTGTTTTGGCAGTTTCACTGTCTTCATAATATAGTGTTTCTAATAAACATTAACCCAGCTAGTGGTGTTGTATTACAAACTTGGTGACTTTTACAATAGCAAAATATTTTTGAAAATACATTTAGCTTGAAAAGCATGTACTATATCTTTCTCTTGTTATTGAAAATCTATTACATATCAGTGTACTTATTTACCCTCAGTGCACATGCAGGAGAGGGTAATAGTAGTCATTGTATCTGTTTGTCTGACTGCCACACTCTGATTTGGAGATTACTGACAATTAATTGTCGATTAAGGTATGAACTAACTCAGAACAATGATTTAAGACCTTTATTGTGATACTTTTTTTTTTAATTTCAGGCAGGTTATTGAGAAAATTGAAGCTAAGCTCCGTGTAGGTACTGACTTTTGTGGGTTATAGTCATGTTGTAATCACGTAGGCAATTAATTTCTTGCTGACCGTAGTATTTGCTCTATACACAAGGAAAGTTAATAGAGTGGTGAAAATGAAGTCCCGTGTTATAAATATATACAAGGTGAATGTATCTGACCTGTTTATATACTTCTTTTTTACATCTACCATTGTCATTGCTCGAGCTATATAGGTACAGATATTAATAGCCAACAAATTATTCTTTTGATCTGAGATGATAAATTGTAAAAACTAGCTAATGTATAATAGCTTTGGTGCTTCATCCAAACATGATTCTGATGATAATTTTGTGTAAAGATTTATGAAAATGATACAGTTCAATGGCCAATGCGCCAGTCTGGCTGGTTCAGTTATGGCCAAACCATCAATAGTGGGCACATGCTCCTCTTGTATGAAATTCTTTACCTTACTGTGATAATTCGCTCGCGCTTTTTCCACGTTGTTTTGTAGTCTGTACGCAGATTTTTCTGGAGCGGCTTAGCTTCCTTCAGTTTTCCGACAAAGATTTGAAGTCCACTTTAAACAAAAACGTACAAGTTCTGCAGAGAATCTTTGACACGAAGAGTATTTTATTACTAATATCAATCGAGTTTGTTTACTAATTGGAAACAGTAATTGCGCCACTTTTATATAGCTATCTATAGGGCTTTCAAATTGGAAATATGCCACTATTACTTTTTGAATGCATATACAAGAGTGCTTGTCACAAGATACACCAGTACCAGTACTAGATGCTATGTACAGTCATTTGGCATGCCACACCTCTAACCACACCCACTTCCTGGCCTGGCCACTTTACAAATGTCCGAGCAGCCCCTGCAGCTTACTTTAAAATATCATGTATTGTCTTAATTGCTTTTTGTGCCCATATTTGATAATGAATTACGCTATTTACTGTTACATAGAATATAAAAGTCATATTAATTTGTGGAACATGGAAATAACAAGTTAGTTTCCTTTTAAAACTGATTTGGAGATGTGTGGGGGGGGGGGAATAAAGCGTCATGTGTAGGGATCTCATCCTTTCTCCCTCACGACTGCACACTCCTCCAAAGTTGTAGTGAGCTTGGAAACAAAGCTGTATTGCTAACTGTCCCCCCAAGGTAATGCTGCCATCAGAGTTCTACTTAGTAGCAAGCCGTAGTACACCGTAAGGTAATGCTTGCCTCAATAAGTTTAAGTATAATAATAAATTAAGAACAAGCATGAGTAGAGGTAATGTACACACGACGACAAGGTAAGAACTGAACAAATGATACAAAACTAAGAATATATAACTTGCCATCCATCCAGGCTGGGAGTGTGTAACCGATAATCACTTAATGAAAAGAAATAATAAGAATAGACAATTGACACAAAATGTTGTAAACCTATTGACATAATTGACAAGTACAAGGTGTGTGCAAGATAATGTCATTCCAAAGTCATTGAATTGTCATTGACAGGAGGAGGGTGGTCCACAGGAGACTAAAATGTTCTAGAATTCCTTCACATAATACATGTTCTTTTCTAGTAAGCCTGCCACATGAGTATAAACCTTTTTTCAAGAGGAGATGATGTAAGACGCCGAAAAAAGTATTAACACATGCAGCAAACAATTCAAGTATAGCGGTGATTTGGAATAACTTTTTTATGTGTGTTCTGTTTATATAATCACCCTGTTTCTAGAATTACTGCATATATTTTGTCTTCTGATCTGTAGCGAAAAGTTACAAGTGAATATCATGAATAGGTAGTGAAAGTTCTAGGTATTTTATTGATATTATTATAATGTATGGGGAATAGAAATAGGCGAAGATATTGGTAATTATTTCCCACTTAATGTGGCATTTTTGTAAATTTGCTCATATCAATGGCTATTATGAATAAAATAGATTATTTTAAGAAAATTCATTTTGTTATTAAAAGTACAATTATAATTTAAAATTTGCATAGCAAAGCTGTAATCATAATATAGCGTTAATTTTACAAAATGTTTAAGCTGAACTTTCAATATGCCTTTCATTTTTCTTAGATTATGGAGAAAACTAGACCTACAATGATTTTTGGATGGTTAATTATTATGTTCCTGGTGGTTTCAGAGTTAATTACTTCAGGTAAAACTGAACTTATATATTGCTTATGACTAAAGTCATATTTTTGTCAACACATTATAAATAGTGCAATACAGCACATCGTAAACAAAATTAGTTGTTAACTAAAGTTTATCAAATGTTATGATCGCGATTGTAATTGCTATTTATGCACTTTACGTTACCATTAACATCACTCAACAATTATTCTGTTTAATGTTTTGGCAGGTATAGCTCAACTGTTGCTTACGTTGTGCTGTATTGCACTATTTATAATGTGTTGACTCTAGAGGAGTCTCAGAGTGCACTAATAATATCTAATTGGAGTACGTTGATAGTCTATCCAGTAATTTCAAATTATTTAACTTGTAATTCTGGAGGAATGGATGGAACTACTTACATTAACTTATTTCATTCGTTGAGTA
>WLWI01004059.1_pt1 | contig 12446 bp, 6 predicted proteins | sample 6701501 | NCBI WGS metagenome assembly WLWI01 (sample SAMN12718690, study PRJNA515312) | sponge metagenome | isolation source: marine sponge | host: Mycale hentscheli | place: New Zealand: South Island, Marlborough, Capsize Point | collected 2014-11-01
AAAATTAGTGAGCGGCTCCTTCGGCAGGTACTTTGTCCTTGTGTTGTAGTGGAGAAGCCCCTGTAAGTATACAATAGTAGTAATCGTGCATAGCAACCATCAACAAAAAATTGCGTAGGCGGTGTGCAGCCACCCTTAATGTTCTAGCTCCTGGTCTTAAAACTAAACTGGAATCTTCATTACACATATGTATATGTAGCCATTAATAATTAATTTCACCCTACTATTGCTTTCAATTTTCCTGAGTTTACAGTAACTGGACAATCAAAAAGTGGCAAGTCAATAAGTAGTTGTTAATCCAAGCTTTTTAAAATCATAGGTTGAAAGATATCTATGAAATTGCTATAGTCTTTACCACTTGAGAATTGATTGATTGAATGACTAGTTTGTTTGTTTGTTTGTTTGTTTGTTGTATCACAGTGCAGTTATGTCCAGATCTGGACCGAGTCTCTGAGGAATGGAATCTCTCGGTGGCTGTCATACTGCTCAACGTCCTCAGCCAGAGAGCTGTGAGTGAGACTTGGTGCACTGATAGTTAGCTGTGAAGAAGGCAGCATTTTGAATTGTCATGGTGCTAGCATTTAGTAATATTCGGAGCAGCAAAACATTATATTTTGATTTTATTCATAGATATTAATTAATCCATTATGTGTTGAGTTGGTATCATAATGTACAAGACCATAGCAGATATACTAAATGGACTTTCTTTTAACAATATAGAATGCTCTGTTGTTATATTGTTATTGTTCTTGTTCTTGTTTTTTGTTGTTGTTGTTGTTGTTGTTTTTGTTTTTGTTTTGTTGTTGTTGTACAAACAGCCTGCAGATCCTCAACAAGCGGACAAGTCTGGATTGACAGCTATTCTGGGAGCATGCTCTTTGCTATGTAGAGCTAATAAATATTTCAGGAAGTTCTTCAAATTTATAGTGAGATTAAAAATAATACTTATCTCTCTCTCTCTCTCTTCTCTGTCTAGCTCTCCTCTCACTCTGCGTGTGCATATTTAAGAACATTTCTCCTGATGTAATTGTCTTTTCAGGTTCTTCCTCCCATCAAAGAAGTGAGGGCCAGTCCAGACCAAGAGGACTCTCTAAAAGGAAGGTAAAGTTTTCTTCTTGAAACTTGAGATTTTGGTCATAAGATTCTGAAGTTGTTTATTTGTTCAGCAATTAAAACTTTGCCATTTATCATCATCATCATCATCATTATTATTATTATTATTATTATTACTATTATTTATTATTATTATTGTTTATTATTATTATTATTGTTATCATTACTATCATTATTATCATCATTTCATTACTATTATTATTATTATTATTATTGTTATTATTATTTGTTTGTCTGTTGTTGTTGTTTTTCAGATTAGTTCGATTGATGACTGCTGGTCTGCATGATTGCATGGATGTAGTGGCAGAATTTATCTTCATTCTGTGCAAAGAAAATCGTTAGTAAACGGGGACGAAGGATTGGGGCTAATTAAACAAATTAAGAATTTCGAAAGGTTTCCAAATGTTCAGCCTAAACTATATCATGGTGGTACTGTATTGAACAAGTGATAGGAATCTATTTATTATTATTTTAACATGCTAAAGAAAGGTGGGAGTTGAGGGAGGGTGAAATTTAATCAATATTTGATTGTTTTTATTCCTGTGCAGCCAATCGTCTGGTCAAGTATACAGGCTACGGTAATGCAGCTGGAATCCTGATGAACCGCGGGCTGCTGTATGGAGGTCGGTCCAAAGGTCAGGAAGACTATTCTTCAGACAGTGGCAGTTCAGAGACGGAAGAGATTCCAGCCAAGTAAGGTGGTTTGTTGGCAGCCATAGTGAAGGATGGGAAACTGGCATTGAATAGTGATAATTAAACATAACTGTTGCTGTTATACATCAAACTTTCCTCTGCTGTGCTGGTGGTTTCACTTTAACGATAGCTAATGGAGAAAAAAAGTCAATTTGAAAGTTCTTCAAAATGTACAGAAAAGAATCTGCTTCATGTAATGCTTCATGGAGTGTTACTATAATGTATTTAATACTCTTTTTTCATATAAATATGAAATCTCCCTTCCGAGTTCTGTTTCCTCCACTACAATTTTTCACCAACTAAAATCAACAAAATCAAAACCATCGAGAATTAGGCAAGATTTTTTCTTTTCTTTTTTTCTTTTTTTTTTCTGAGCATATCAAGTCTTTTATGCAGATTTTTTTTTATTGTTTGTTCAATTTTCTCCACCTCACTTGTTTATCCTTATCAATATTTTCACAGTGTTGATCCAGTCACTGGAGGTCCCATTAGGGAGGCTCATGATCCCTTTGAAAACATGTCCCCTGAAGAAGTGGAAGCAGAAGCAGAGAAGCTGGGAGTCCTCATAGACAAGCTGAACAGGTAGGCAACTTGAAATATGATATCAGAGTGCGTGTAATGTGTTTATTCCTTATAGTAATGGATTTCTATACTCTTTTGCAATCAATGAAGTCAATTTGACTCTCTAATTGATAAGCTAGAGTGTACTATTTTTCCTGTTTGTTTCATGTTATTTTTTAGTGGAGGAGTAATGAAAGTAATGCCAGTTGACAAAGACAATAACCCTCTGCAAGTTCCTCCACTGCATCAAGGTCACAAAAATGAGGACTCTAGTTCAGATGAATCTTAATTAACATAGAATGAGTAAAATTATTTAATTAATGAAATTATGTTATTTATGTTTACAAAGTTTTATATATATTATTAAACAGATTAAGCTTTTATTGGAGTGCACCATTGATATTCGGAGATATTAGCCTAACTAGTTTGACAAATAGTGACATTTGTCCAAGGATAACATAGCTACTTGTATGATATGAAATATATTTGTGCTATATAAGAGAGTTGCAAGTAGGATTCCTTAATCCATGTGTGCTTTGCTTAGGTAGCTATAGTAGAAGTAGGCTATGCTCACTGTAGCTATAGGAGCAAATTACCATGGCATGGTAGCAGTGAGCTGAGGGCAGGCTTCAATAAGACTCTTGTGGATGTGGTTAGTCAGCCAAAAGGCAAGGCAGGAGCTAGGGGGTGTTAGCTTGTTCTCTACCAAGATAACTTTGTCCTATTCCTTTAGCGTAACCTGTTACCTATAGATAGCCATTGTAGATATAGCTCAGTGTACATACCAGTAGAACTAGCTAATGACAACTGTTAAAATGATAGCCAATATATGACAAGAAATAGTGGTGATTTGGCAAAAAAAAAAAAAAAATTTTTTTTAATGATCTAGCTAGAATTGCTATTGACTGCACATATTATGATTGAAAAAACAACAACAAAAAACAACAACAAAGTTTCAATGTTTATGTCTGCCCCAAAGCTATGCCTGAAAGTACCACCCTTTTTGTTTAGTTATTCTATGAATCTGATTGATGATTCAATTTTTAATTTGGAGTTATGCTAGTTTTAACATCCAACATATACATAGTACTTATTACATGAGTCAAATATTTCATGATCAGGCTAATTGGCAGAGGCCCTAGTAAAAACAAAGCCTGGGAGTGAAATATCTAGCCATATCACTCTGACAGAGTGTAATAAGTGGTTTATTCCACACTAGATATCTTCACTGCTGTTGTTAGTACTAGAGGACTGATAACTCTCTGCTAAAGTTGGTTGTAGGGGCTACCCAAGCCCCAGCTAATTTTAGCAGCTGCTCTAACCCTGCCAATAAGCATGCCACTCTGGAGGCAGGTGTAGCTGTAAAAACCAAGAAAAGTGACAAGTTTTATAACTACAAGGGTAATGAGCTTGCCCAGTACAGCATGGAATAAATGAGTTATTTCGCTGGTCATGTACCTAAAGATATAATTGTGAAGATATCTAGGGTGGAATATATATATATATATATCACACTCTGACTCATGTATGTAATAAATATTATATTATAATACTTATTACATACATGAGTCAGATTGTGATATGGAGGCGAATTATTTTCATTCATGGAGCAGGCTAATTTATTATGAAAATAAAATAAAGCCTGAGGGTGAAATATCTTGCAGTTGTAGTTTGTGTTGGGACTGGTTTGTGTTGGGACTGGTAACTGGCATGGAATGAAGTTGGCCTAGGGGCTCCCCCCACTTACACCCAGCTGAGGTAAGCTACACCAGAAGAAGATTGCTGTGAAAACCAAACTTGGAAAACTGGTAAGCTAGGCCAGTTGCTATAACTATTATAATAATGAGCTTGGTATATACGTGTAAAAATAGCATTGTGAAGATATCTTATAGCTGGCGGCCAAATTTTCAATTTTCTCTTTTTTGCAAGCTACCTTCCTCTGGTGTACCCTGCTTTTTACCCTGCTCAAGAGGGTTAGAGCAGTCTGGCTCGTGAAAATAAATTAGCCTGCTCATGAAATATTTTGCCATATCACACTCTGACTCGTGTAATAAGTATTAATAATTATATATATATATATATTTCAATATTTACATTTAAATTATAATTATATAGCTATTAGCTGTTAAAATAGTAATTATTTCAGCCAATAATTACTGAACTATATCTGGAGTGGTTGAGATGACCTCAATGAATAGCATCTCAAGTACATGTACAATGGTATAGCTAATAAATTCATCACATGATGATGACAGGATTATATGATAGCAAATTTTGTAGTTGCTATAGCTATAGAGTTAATACTATTATACTTATCAAACTAGTGGTAGCAGAACTAAGATGGCTAACATTTTATAGTATTAATTCATTATTGTACAAACAAGGCGAGACTTTTGAGGATAACTTGTTCGTCATCTATCCACTGATCTTGACATATCCTTACTTCAATATGATCTGTTGTAGGAGCAGGAAGAAGTGTTTTAAACCATGGAGGGGAGTGAAAAGAGCAGCAGCTGCTGGTGCAATTTCCATCCCATACTTCTTCCTGGATATGATCACTATCACAAAAGTAGTTCTCCCCCACAAATGATGGAGGAAGAGGAGCCTGACCACGATGGGGATTATCACAGGGACAGCGATAGATAGAGAAGGTTCTTGTGCTGTGGCCTACAGCTAAACTCCATATGTGTTGACGTGGTCGACCGTGAGTGATGCTAACCCCGTCTAGATATCCATAATTGATGCTAAATACTCTGTCACGATAGAAGGCATCAGGTGAACCAAGAGCATATCCTATAGCCATCCCACATACACTCTGGTATGTGACCCCAGAAGTATTAAAATAGACTGAAGAACACCGAAGTTTGGAAGTTGCACAAGACCGTCCAGGAAAAGACGTTCCAGGTGGCGCCGTCCTAAATACCCATGGTGGTGGACAGTTCTGGAGAGGATCACTCATATCTAGATCTGCTACCTGTGTCCAGTTACCGGGTCCACACAGAAGGTTCCTTTGAATCTGTAGACTTACACTTGCAATGACTTCTGCTACAGAGACTGGGCATGACTCTAGTTTAGGTGTCTTTAGTCTTGTTGTCACTGAAAGAAGTTCAAAGCTGAACACACTATTTTGCAGGAAAGTAGCCACCAAAATGAACTGAGAAATTGTAATTAAGTTCATCTCTTGATGACAGCTTTAGTATGCTCTACAGAACAGAGCAATCAATTGAAGAAACTCAATTTTTTACTTTGAATAGTGCGACAGTCAGATTGTTTTGTTTTTGTTTCTTACTTTCAGCTTTACCTAACGAAAGGCTCACTGTTTATTAAACCAAGTTAAGCTACCTACTCCTTTAGGCCTTTTCCGGAAGGTTATTTATTTATTATTTACTCATTTACTTGATTATTATATTTTTATTTATTATTTTTTTATTTATTTAGTTTATTCTATCTGTCTATTGGTCTGTCTGTCTGGTCTGTCAGTCAGTCTGTCTGTCTCTCTGTTCGTCCATTTGTCCATCTGTGTGTGGGCCTGTCTATCTATCTATCTAACTTTCTATATGTGTTTATTGGATTAATTATAATTTATATATTTATTATCAAGACAAAATGACGTAGATCTGATTTATTCTATCATTTTTCGACATGCTGATTTAAAACATATATACATTTGAGATATGTTATTTCAAATAGATCAACATTGTGTATGTGTTAGAGGTGAAACTGTAGGCTAGCTAGGTAAATTCTGATGTTACTCAAATGAGAAGAAGGAAGGTGTCTGCTTTTGTTAGTGTTATAGTATGTGCAGTAAAACCAACAGCACTGTGTTTCGACTGTCAATAGGGAAGTGTAATCATCTTGTTTGTCCATTGCAATGGAAAAACACAGCAGCAGTTACAGCACATCAGCTGAACACATTAACCATGATGGCAGGTTCTCTTATGCATTGGTGGAGCTTCTCTAGTGAGCAATGTCCATCCATTCTTTGATAATCTAATTATGAGTTATAGTATTGAATTGTATTCCTTTTGAGTTATTTATATTTTGTCGGTGTTGCCAGACCCTTTACCTAACTGCTAGGTTATGGCGGGTCTGGGGAGATGGCCATACCAAATTTGTTCTGCCGCAATATTATTGCAGTGGTCAATTACCATTAGCAGATTACCGGGAATGGCCCTCCTCAACCACAAATAGAAAATTCCAATACTGTCTGACACCCTTTCAAAGCTAGGTTTAGCAAGTATGGCTAGTATGAGTAGGAAAACAGACCATATTTCGTTGGAAAATTTCCAAAAATGTCTCTACATGCCAATCACCTCCACCAGCAACTCTTTCAACTTGTTATAGCAAGTAGTCTGTCAGCAAAGGCTACAGAAACTTAAAACAAATAAAATTGTCAGAGAGAATCAATCTGCATCTCCATTGCGGTAAAAATTCAGGTATAAGGGGGTGGGATACTGACCACTTCCACATACGCCTCTAGAACAAATTTGTTATGGTCTTGTCGTCCCCAGACCCTCCATGTGTGAAGCACGCTACGTGGATCTGGCTCCAACAGACTACTTCCATCCCTGAAAATGATTACTAAACAGAAATCTGCCTTGGTAACTATGTCCACATGGGCCATAAAATAATAATAAAGATTGGGTTGTATTGCTATTCACAAGCCCATGTTACTTGTTCACCCTTGTGTCTTGGGAGTTATTTTCGCATACAAACCTCATTATTACACACTTATTACATGAGTGATAGTGTAATAAGGCAAAATATTTCACGAGCCAGAGGCGAAAACACAGCCTGAGAGTGGGTAAAGTGTTGGCATGGCGAGTGTAGAGTTAGATACTATTAAAAGACTCAAATCAAAGATTACATGCAGCTGAAAAACAAGCATGCTGGCACATCTGAAAATTGTGGGAATGAAGCATCTGTATCTGTAAAGAGAGCAGTAGATGTTGCATATGGTCCTAGAATGATCCTCCACTAGAAGATAGACTTATGCTCTCCCAATGAAATCAAACAGCTACTCCTATGTCTCAATGCAGCATATCTGGCATATGACATAGAGTTTTACCATTGGAACTGAAATGAGGTTACCAATTCCTGTAGTAGTGGTGAATAAAGTAATGGAATGTGAGAGGAAAGAGATATCACTCTCCCCCATTGCTTTGGAAATAGTACATTAATGATATCTGTGCAGCACTTGAGAGCAGTAACACAAGCAGCATGAGCATAGATTCAATATAGCCGTCTGTTAAGTTCACAATAGAACTGGAATCAAATCAACAGGTATTGATTCACCGCCATTAAGATGGTGCCATGTACAGGAAACCAACACAGACAGACATACTGTATATTTTTTCACCTTTTATTTGCATGAATAGCTTCTATTCAAATCCAGGGAAAGGACAACAACAAATACACTATTTTATTTAAGTAAGTTTGCGATGGCAGAAAACTAATTAACATATTTAAAAGTTACATTGGTGAGACTAACAGCATAAATATTTTCAATATTTATTGTATTATGTTATATAAACCCATTACATGTACTTACTATGTCAGTTAATACAATTATATTTTTTATGTATTTTTCATCATAGTAGCTATAAACATTTGTTCCAACCATAGTATTCAAAACAATGTTTAGAATACAAAAAAAGTAATATCAAGTTATATGTTTATTGTGCAAACAATGAAATAGTTTTGATAAGAATTTCTTCATCAACTGCTCCACTATTTTGACATATCCTCACCTCTATTGCATCATTTGTAGGAGCAGGAAGAAGTGTTTTAAACCATGGAGGGGAGTGAAAAGAGCAGCAGCTGCTGGTGCAATTTCCATCCCATACTTCTTCCTGGATATGATCACTATCACAAAAGTAGTTCTCCCCCACAAATGATGGAGGAAGAGGAGCCTGACCACGATGGGGATTATCACAGGGACAGCGATAGATAGAGAAGGTTCTTGTGCTGTGGCCTACAGCTAAACTCCATATGTGTTGACGTGGTCGACCGTGAGTGATGCTAACCCCGTCTAGATATCCATAATTGATGCTAAATACTCTGTCACGATAGAAGGCATCAGGTGAACCAAGAGCATATCCTATAGCCATCCCACATACACTCTGGTATGTGACCCCAGAAGTATTAAAATAGACTGAAGAACACCGAAGTTTGGAAGTTGCACAAGACCGTCCAGGAAAAGACGTTCCAGGTGGCGCCGTCCTAAATACCCATGGTGGTGGACAGTTCTGGAGAGGATCACTCATATCTAGATCTGCTACCTGTGTCCAGTTACCGGGTCCACACAGAAGGTTCCTTTGAATCTGTAGACTTACACTTGCAATGACTTCTGCTACAGAGACTGGGCATGACTCTAGTTTAGGTGTCTTTAGTCTTGTTGTCACTGAAGGAAGTTCAAAGCTGAACACACTATTTTGCAGGAAAGTAGCCACTAAAATAAACTGGGAAATAATCATATTGCATCTCTTGATGATGAACTTTAGCTAGAACTCCCTATACAGAGCAGCTTATATATGCCCATCATCAAAGATACTAAAACTACTGTTAACTTTGAATAATAAGGCATCAAATTATTCTTTTTTACTTTCAGCTTCACCTAACAAAATATTCACTTATTACAAATAGTAATTTGTGAAGCTTACCTTTAGAGATTAACCATTTGCTTATAATTACCCAATCAATAAATAGAAATCAGATACTAAAAATTTCCTGCAAGTGTCACATGTTCTGGTAAATTAGAAGTTTTTCAGGCATTACTAACGGTTTAATATAATATGTATATCTGGTGCTAGCTATAGCTGGAAAATTGAATTTATTTATTCATCATTATAATATTTTGTTTGTTTGTTTATTTATTTTGTCAGAACAAGTTTATGAAATAGAACTGATCTAGTCGACTATTTCCATTTGTAAAATAGTAGTAAGTTTGATATAGCTAGTATTAAATTAGGCTTATCAGTTATGCTAGGAATTTGCTAAAGTTAAAAGGGAAAAAACCAGCAGCAGCAGCCTAGGATTAATTGATTGTGGTTGATCAGTTACTGCGGTCAAACATTGGAGTATACAATTTAATTCTTATAGACAAGGAAGACTGTTTATGATAAGCTCATTACAAATTTATGCCTTTTATTAGCTATTTTCATAATATGGACATATTAATAATTACTCTTTTTAGTCATATTTTAACATATATATTTCAAATAGATCAAGGTTGTGTGGTGTGTGTGTGTGTGCGTGTGTGTGTGTGTGTGTGTGTGTGTGTGTGTGTGTGTGTGTGCTTTTACTTGTGTTTGTGGGTTTTGTATGTGTATGCATGGTGAAACCATTAAAAATAAATACTGATGTAGCTAACTCGGAAAGCGGCGGCTTTTGTTAGAAGTGTTATAGTAAGTGCAAATTAAAACCAACAGAATAGTGTGTTTTTTAAATGTCAAAATAACATTAGACATAATTATCTTCTAAAACATCACACCTACTGTTACCGTTCTGTGAATTGTCACTTTTTTTACATTTTATTTTGGACATAATCATGAGTTATACTACATCTACAAATTATGGTGGTATGAGAACGAGTTTGATTTTCTTTAATATTGCTAATGACTGCGTGAAAGGCAAGACTGCAGATTAAACAAATTCTTACGCAATCCAAAGGAATTGATATAGCTTCAGTTAGAAGTGTCAGTCACTTGTGTTAGATTCTATCAATATATCCAGTCATTGCATAGCTATTATACTACTTTAGCTGACTATCTATATAGAATGCTTATTTTTCAAAATAGAAAGTATAAAGTCAGCTAAGTAAGTGTGTTTCTTAAGCCAATGGCTATTTGCATGCCAGGACACTAACTTGTTTAGGTATTTTATACACAGTGGCAACCATACTGAAGTTGGCATGACAGTCATGATTTTCAGGCCTACATGTCAACCTGTCACACCTACCTCTAGTTCTAGGTGTTTCAGAGTAATTGTTCTGCTTAAAAGTTCACTAGTCATGAAGAAAAAATTAATATAGACTTTATGACACACTAGCTATATAGAGGTCCTCACCACCATAAATTATTTAAAATGTCATGGAGCCCAAAGGTGACAACTGTAGACAAACATACATTACTATGAACAAGACTCCTAGGACAAACTGAGCCTTAGGAGTAATTCTTGTGAATGAAGCAGTTGTAAATGATGAACTATTCATGAAACATTTTCCACAGCAGATGTAATAGGAATTTAGACCAATATGAAATTGATTATTCTAGCAATTTCCCTTTCTATGGAGATTATTTTTAATTTCATGTTCGGCAGCTGAAATAAAATGTGTCATCAGAAGGAAGTGATCTTTTAACCTTTTTTTACTCAGTGATTTAATGTTGGTTGGTTTTCCCAATCTACTGTTTCTTTGCAAAATCTATTAAGTATATATCTGGTACAGTACACTATTTCTTTTCTGTCTAAGCTTGGTATGGACCAGAAGTGTGTGGTTTGAAGGATATCCTGATGATACCAGGTGCAAGATGCCTACGGAAGCATTCTATACATATGGCAGTACTGCAGTGGTATTGGGTTTAGTTTTCCAACACTTACAATTCTTAGGCTCATGTGAATTAATGATAATAATATTGTTCAACCTAAAAAGTGTCTGGCAACTATATTTTTGTGAGGTAGGGATTAAAGGAAATGTGTTTGTCTATACATAGGTGTCTCTTTTTTCTTAACTACATTAGTTTAAAAAAAAAAAGCCACCTGGATGAGGTGTAACCTCAACATAATGAAAACCCAGTCTATATCCTTTCCTATTCAAATGTACAATTTTATTTTATTTTTAATGGCATCCAGATGTTCCTAGAATGAAAGATCCAGGTTTTCACGAAATAAGAAAGAAAGAAAGAAAAAAATATCAGTTTTATAAATTACATTGATAGGCAAGGCATAAAAATATACCTAATGTCTTGTGGGTGATCTTAAAACAAGCTTACATAGCTAGTTCAAACTAGTTATAATCGCAAACCAAAAGAGCACAAAAAGTTACTTTAATTCAGGAGTGGCCAAACATTCAATTTATTGAAATGTTGCAAGCTATTTGAAGTAAAACCTGGCTATGATAAATCAGATAACTGAACACGATAGAATACTAATGAGAGGGTGTGGTTGTATTTTCTTGCACATGCTACTATTTGGGTTTAATTGTTAGTAGAAGTGTGTGATGGAATAATGGATAATGGACTCTCTATTAGTATTTGTTTAGTAACACTTTAATACATGCCACCTGCCTTATAAGTACCTTAAAATTGTGGGGTGGGATAATCACTGTCACCAGGAAGAGCCACACTCTGGTAAGGTTTGTTTTTAGTAGGTTAATGACTATAATATTTTAGATTGTACCAAATAATTATTAGGTCCCTTAGTCTCTTGTTAGACTCACACATTCTGAATTTAGTGTTCCATGTTGTTGTTATTGTTTTTTTGTTTGTTTTTTGTTTTTTTCTAATTCATAATTGGGATAATGAAATTCATACTATCATGAGCTCATATTTTCATTGCTGTTATTATTCTTGTTGTGTTTAACAATTTTCCATGGCAGTTTATTGAATGTAAAGGTCAATGAGAAAGACAATAACATCTTCATCACTCCTTTCGCCATTGGAAATGCGTATTTCTATATCATCACTGGTGGGCCTCGGCAGAAGTGTGCAAAACCATGGCGGCTTGTTGAACTCGCAGCAAGTACTTGTAGGACCACACCCTGTTCCGTCCCACAAAGGATCATCCTCGTGGACCAAAGAACTTGAAGATCCTGAGTCACCAGTATCACAAAAATAATTGTTGTTTATGAATGAAGGGAGCTGGAATGGCCAAGAAGAGTTCGTGTTTGTGCACATGCAATTATAATTAGCTTGATAGTTTGAATTAGTTTCATAAGCAGCTGCAGCAAATGTCCAGATATGCTGTCTGGAGCCAACTGGTCCGTGTGTTAGTGAAATCCCGTCCACGTATGCGTCGTCGATCGAGTCAAATCCCGTGTGAACGGAATTGATAAATGCTTCCGGGTAGCCTTTGTGGTATGC
>WLWI01004060.1_pt1 | contig 12445 bp, 9 predicted proteins | sample 6701501 | NCBI WGS metagenome assembly WLWI01 (sample SAMN12718690, study PRJNA515312) | sponge metagenome | isolation source: marine sponge | host: Mycale hentscheli | place: New Zealand: South Island, Marlborough, Capsize Point | collected 2014-11-01
GATAGGTTGTATGTATTCAGCACAAAGCTGGTGTGGGTGGAGCACATCTTGTATAGTTTCATTAGGTATGGGGCTTATGCTGTGATATGATACTATATACACTTATGGTTTTATGTTAATATTTCTTTTACTATAGTCTGGTGATCCTTACCAGTTGCTGATTAAAACCAAGTGTAATGTAGAGGCAATGTCTCGAATAGACAATAAAAAAATTCCTTTTTCCTTTCCAACCAATATTTTTGCTTTGTTTTTGTTGGATACCTAAATTACTTCTGACTTGATGCATGTTGTGTCAATAAGACATACATGACCATCTTTCACATTTTAATAATAGAATATAGAAGTTGATTTACTTGATGTTCTTATTTTTTTAGATGAAACACACTGAATGATGTTTTTTTTCTGGATTACAAGATTCATTGTGGCGAATGATTGAAGACCAAAGTCACTGAAAGATTACGTTGTCATCATGAACTTGGACATTTCTCATCATTGAACTTCGACTTTTCTATTCATACAATATAAAAAAATTTCATGTCATTTTACTATAAAAAATTATAGCGATGTAGCTAATCACACAGTATAGCAATAAGCTCAGGGGTGGCAGTGCAATAAACCCCTATAGTTGTGCTTATAGTGTTGAAATACACTGTAGAAGTGTAATGTACACTGGTATTGGTGTGGTAGAGGTGTAAATAGACACCCCTTTTGGTGTACTGGGACACTATATTTGGTGTGTTAAAATACACCCTATTGGAGCACCAAAAAGGGTGTATTGTAACACCCCGTTTTTTTTCAGTGCAGGGACAGAAAACTTCAGAAAAGTAGCCGACGCAGACGACACGAAATAGCTGACGACGATTGTAGAATATCAACTCAAACTTCAACTCAAACTTCTTCTTCGATGGCGCAGACTGGATCACTAACACCGCTGCCGCCAGTTGTGGGGTCGCCGCGCACTCAGTCTCAGAGGAGATACCAACTTTACTCATGTGCTGGTGGGGCGAGGTATGCTGCCACCAGAGTCCTCCTCCCCGGCCTAATAACGACTTAATCTATCGTCTAAAAAGCAAGGCACCAGGTAGAACTAAAATGTCTGACAGATTATACAAATATATATGACTGTAAAGGCCACGCCTATTATGACGGGCTATATGACACACAAAAGATAGAGACTTCCTGCACTGCAGCTTTACGTTCACACTGCAGCGCAGGAACACACAAACATACGCAAGATCAACACTAATTAACAAATGAACGACTTACACAAACAACTAACTGGCTAAATATAGAGTACCAAAAATATGACTGTGTGTGCATGACTAGTTCTGCTCTGTTGGAGGCGTGGTATCCTGCCACGCCTCATCACTTTCTGTCGGCCGACCCACACATACATTCCTCAGTAAAGACTGGCAGACTAAAGAGTTGAAGACTAGCTTTGAGCTACTCTACTGTTAGAGAGGCTCTACAAAGTTAACAATCCTTACTGTAGTAGCAATTATAATGAGTAAGTATAAAAATGTTTTATAATGGCAAATGTCAATTACTCTTGTATATTGATTTAGGTTTATGTGTTGGAATAAATTCTACAAGAATATCAACACTCCCACCAAAAGGTCCTTATCGTGTAGGACAAACCGTACAATTTTCTTGTGAAGTGGACATAAAATAAAATTTTAGTGTTACATGGAATGTGCTTGCAGATTTCTTTGGTTCCACTACAAGATATGGCAGACGTTTCAAATGGACATATCCACATCACCACACCCTACATTATAACTTATTCTTCTGTACAGTAGTAGCTAATGGAACTACTATTGATAGAGCTAAAAAGGTGATAGAAGTTCAAGGTAAGGCAATGAATTTTTAAGCATGTGTGGATTCCATTTTTTGACATTTCAGGAGAAGTAACACTTAGCATTAAAAACAACAACAACAACACTGTGCCTTCCTAATACATTATATTAGTCATGTGCACAGTTCAAGTAGCTAGACTCCAATTTTACTTTTTAACACTTGTGTTGTGTGATTACATAGTTGCTAAATTTGCAAAACAAAAATAGGACACATAATTTATACAATATTACTATATATATCCAAATTATCAACAACCCCCTGCAAGTGTTCATAGAATAGAAACTGTATGCATAACTGCAGCAACAAGATTGAATACCAAATTCTTGCAATAATTAGCAAGTGTATAATTATATTGAATTAAATCTAGGCAGCTAATGCTATGGGGAAACAATTTCAAACTGGGAGAATTGTATAAATTAGGCGAGATCCAAGAGTTGCCACAAAAAAAACTCAAACTTTTTGTATTATGGTAAATATTATAATGGTTTTATGGCAAGTCAACTAAACAGAAGTAATCAATAAACTAGGCAGGACATGGAACAAGCACAGAAAATCCAAGATTATTGGCAGCTCTGTGTTTGCAAAATAATTACTGCCAATCTTTGGCCCTCGTTTCAATTATTTTCATATACATAAATAAGTAAAATCGTTGCCATTGAAATCAATCGCCAAATTCATATGTGCTATAATACACATATTTTTAATGAATTATTATTATAATTATTATTATTATTGAAATTATTGCTATTGTCATTATTATTATTAATCATATTATTATTTATTTTTAATATTGTTATCATCATTTTAGGTATAATTCAGCATAATTCACCATTGACTCAAATACTAAACCTCAATAGAAGAGTGGATATTAATGTCAACATATCTATTTCTGATATTTGGTTTAGTGGATTATATTCTAGTATTAGTCTGGCTTGGTATCATAATAATACTAGAATTACTACCAATGAGAGAATTAACATTACAGATGGTGGAGCTACACTAACTATAGCAGACACTGTAGAGACAGATGCTGGCAAGTATCAAGTCAGAATAGACTCCATGAACTTCTCCTCAGGTAAAGACCCACCTGAATGCCATGAAAATATACTTCCACTATTTGAAGACCTAGCCCTTCATGCTCCTGCCACATTTATACTCCAACAGTCTGTCACTCCTGTCTATAATCCTGAAGATATTATTATTAATTACACTATCTCAGATTATCTTGGAGAAAATCAACATTCTTTATTAATTGACACTACATCAAGAATTAATACATCATATTTTTCAGCAAATTCATTATACATAGGATTAAATAAAAATGCAGTATTTATTAATTCGGGAAACTACAATTACACAAAAATATTTAATGAAAACAGAATAGGAGCAATTTTGGAGTTCAAGTACAACAACAGTGGAAATATTATTGGACTCTATGTTCTTCATGAGTACTGGTATCTTGATACTTTCAATTGCCCAATCTATCGCAATTATTATAGGCATTACCTGACACGTCTTTATTATGAATACTTGAGAATTACATATTTCTCTATCATTTTGAGAGGTGAGTCTATTTGCTTGTATCATGTTGTTCCTTTAACTCTACACTTACCAACAATTCTTGCTTCAAATACTACAAGTGTTTTTGCAATTGTTTTTATTTATGTACAGTATTCACTTTATTGATCAATTTAGTGTCCAGATACAAACTGTTCCGTAAATAGTGTAAAATAATAATACTGTCATTGATCTATTAAATGGAGGAATGGAGTCCAGGTGTAGTTGAGCTCGAAGTTTCTGTCTAGATTTGATTAGATTATTTTTGTCATAACTCACAACTGATAAGAAGGCGTACGAGCTGAAATGTATTGTGAATTTTAAATCTAATTTAATGCTTCTAAGCTAATAATTATTAATTACCAGGAAGTTATTATAAGTAGAAATGAAAGTCTACGACTTTGTGTAAATAGAATGAATCAGCATTATATATTGTATAATGTGGGTGTAGAAATAGAGTTGGTCAATCAAAGCTAATTTAAAGAGAGCAATTGAATCACAGCTAACAGTTATAATATTATTGTACTAATAGCACATGCTGTCATCAACTCCTCCAAGTCCATGTCAGTGTTACTAGGAGACTATCTCACTCTAACTTGCTCTGTCTACAACTCTAATGAAACCGTATTTTATTGGTTTCTCAATGACAATATTCTATCTGGACAGCCCACAAACACCTATGTAATCTCTGGAGTTCAACTCAGTGATCTGGGATACTATAAGTGTGGAAATAATCCTAACTACACACACTCAGAAAGTTTTTTTGTTTATTACAAAAAAATAGTAAGTCTTGTAATATTAATTTGAGTAGGATTTTATTGCCATAGAAGAATTCTTTGCTTCAGAAGTAATTTGTGCCAAAGCATCTATAAGATTTCATTAAGCCTGATAAGAAATACATTTTTAATACCTTCAGATTAATTAATTTTATTTGTAATTCTTATTTTTTACCATTATTTCAATAGCTATGATTTATGCAGGTTCAATTAAAGAAATGGATACATCAGTAATTTATCCAAGTTGTAACAATGAGGAACATAGAGATGATATTCTTCGTGGAGTGTTTCAGTTGTTGGTGAGAGATTATGGTGCCAGGCCATTTGGAAGAGTTAGAGTATATCCTGCCACTTCGTGTCAGCAAGTCCATGATGCCCACCCAACACTAGGGTCTGGATATTACTGGATCTCAACTGATGGGGAGGAGCCTGTTGAAACTTACTGTGATTTTTTAAATTATTATTTTTGCTAAACATTTATTAGTCATCACACTATCTTAGATAGAGACATAAGCAGTAGAATATAACATTTTAATATGGTGTGATTATTTTGTGAATATTTATGTAATACAATTAAATAGTAATAGAAGTAGAAATTTATTTTTGAATTTTGTACAATAGAACCGTGTTACTAGTAACAATAACTAAAAGTACACTGCATAACTAATAAAAATATCATTTGTAGTCAAACACCTAAGGCTATAAGAAGGATAATGTAAATTGATTCAAGCCACCCAAATAATTATTGTGAAAAGGAATTCATACCAGTATTACATTTCAACATGGATGTTTTCTTCAGGGATTACTAGATGTAGGTACATTTAGGTGAATTTTTAAGGTTACTTTAACGTGAAAACTTTTTTCACACCCTAAAGCAGCACAGATGGACGATATCATTAAAATAAATATTTGATTGATAAATTTACAATCATTAAAATATGAATAATCAACTCATTACTTACTGTGTCATAAAACTGTCTTAAAAGTTTCATAGGCAAACCAATCCCCAAGTGTTTATCTGAATTTGAAATATTAAAAAAATTAGATACCTTATTATGTGGCATTTTTATAATCTCACATCAATGTAATGAAAATAATAAAAACAACAACTTTATTTTCCTTCTACATGTAACTGACTACACTTATCACACCTCCACAGTTGCAGAGAATGCTGTTCATAACATCCACGAGATTTGACTGAAAGAAATCCAAAGTAGTTGATTATACATCTAGAATCAGAGGTGTCTGATGGAGTCATGACATAGAGCGAATAAGGGAAAAAATGCTATAAATAGGTATACTGGGATACTTACTAGTGTGTATTAGAGCATCATAGCTTGAGGTGCTCATAAAAATAAAACTGGTTTCAGTTACTATGCATTGAAATTTATAAATATCAATAATTAAAACTAGAGAGCCGTCCTACCCTTGCATTGATCGTAAACTCATTAAATATGCCAAACATACTTTGATTTCAGTGTGTTGCTGAATGGAAATACTCAATGTAATAATACACTTAAGCTTAGAAAAACATTTTTCTATACAAGTTGTGGAGATTATCCCTTCTTTCTCTCAAAATATTCAACTGCATGCATCTAAAACAAAAAAAAGCCATTTCACAAAAAATATAGTACAAGAAAATATCATTGCATGCATAGTACACTAGATTTGTGAAATGTATATGAAAATATCTAATGAAACACAATAAATACAAACTTTCCTATTTTTTAATTACAAAAATAATCAGCAATGTTTTACAATAATGATGGAAGCTATATTATTTATACAGTTAACACAAATTTACAAAATACAAGATATGCTCCGAGTTCTTTAAGACATAATGTACAAAAATTTCGCAGACAAAAAATAATATTGGCTGTTAGAACCAGAAAACATTATATTCCAAAAGAATTTTCTGAGCCAGTCAATGAATACTGGCATGTAAAATTTTCAGGCAAAGCATTATAATACTTCATCTCTCAATACAAGCCACTAATTTTAGTATCCTTGCACCCAACTACATCTAATGATTAATATAGTCTATTAATACTTCAACTTAACAGTATTATATACTTTAGACTATACTGCCATGAACATGAACAACTCACAATTGCAACCAGAATAATTAGGAAATGTACATGTCCCTTGACAATATTATAGAGTGTATGGAAAAATCACAAGTCTGGACTGATGAATAGTAATGTAAGAGTACATAAAATGCTTAGGCAATGTAAAAATAACAAAGCTATTAAAATGTCATTGGCAAAGCTGAAATAGAGGTAGAAGTTATATAGCTAACACAAATACGTAATGTATATATGGAATGTTAAAGTATTAGGCTCTAGTTGGAATACTGTTTTCAGTCCATGGAATGTTTTGATATAGAAACAGGTGTTTCTTAAGTCTTGTTGCTCCACATCAAGTTCAGTTCTTAACCTCTGTATGATATAACATATTCTGTTTATCTATAATGTCAGTAGTATTTAAAACAATTCTATATCTAAACATTTGTTGTAACTAGCTACACAAAATATCTTTCAATGTTATTGTTATGTGCAAACAAAACGAAGTCTGTAGAAGTTTATTAATGTTTATGCATACCACAAAATGTTCCTAAGTAAAAGACTGGCAGAATAGAGAGCTGAAGACTGATTTGTTCCTACTTCATTAACAGTCTGGCCCTGCAATTTTAACAATTGATCTCACTATAGTAGTAAATGATTTTTATGGCAAATGTCAATTATTGATTTAGGTTTATGTGTTGAAATAAATTCTGCAATAATATCAACACTCCCACCAAAAGGTCCTTATCATGTAGGACAAACTGTACAATTGTTTTGTGAAGTAGGCAAATAAAATGTTACTATCACGTGGAATATATTCACAAGTATCTATGGTGGTAGTTATACAAGACTTGGCAAGCATTTTAATTGGACATTAGATCAGTATAACTCTATCCAACATTATTGCTTGTTCTATTGTAGAGTGTTAGCTAACGGAAAAGTCATTGCCAAAGCTAGAATAGTGATAGAAATTCAAGGTAAGGAAATGAAATGAATATTTTTCCACTTTTATATATTTTAGGAATCATTTGTCAAATTCAAACCTAAATCAAAGTTTACAACGTATCACGTGTTATAGCTTAAGATTTGATAGGCTTAGAAATGTCACTATTTTCAATCTATTATTTCAGGTATTATAAATGATAGGATTACCTTATCAGCTATTAGACACATGTAAAAGCATTTACAGCAAATTATTGATATTACATAATGTTGACCAGTATTCATATTACTCATATTATAAATATTGTCTTATATTGTTACAATTATCATTTTAATAGGTATAATTCAACCTAGTTCTCTACTGACCCAAGTATACTAAACCTTACTGACAAAATTGAATTTAAAGTCAATATATCTGATGATTATGATGTCAGTTGATATTACACTAATCTTAGTCTGGCTTGGTATCATAATAATACTAGAATAATTACCAATGAAAGAATTAACATTACAGACGGCGGAACTACACTAACTATAGCAGACACTGTAGAGACAGATGCTGGCAAGTATCAAGTCAGAATAGACTCCATGAACTTCTCCTCAGGTGTAGACCCACCTGAATGTCCCAAAAATATACTTCCACTATTTGAGGACCTAGCCCTTCATGCTCCCGTCACATTTCTACTTCAACAGTCTGTCACTCCTGTCTACAATCCTGATGATGGTTTTATAAATTACACTATTCCAGATTATCTAGGAGAAGATCAACATTCTTTATTAATTGACACTACCTCAAGAATTAATACATCATATTATGTTTCGGCAAATTCATTATACGTACAATTATAAAAAAATGCTGTATTTATTAATTCGGTAAAACTACAATTACACAGAAATTTTAATGAAAACAGAGTAGTAGCAATTATGGAGTTCAAGTAAAACAACAATGAAAATATTATTGGACATTATTCTCAAAGAGTACTGGTATCTTGATACTTTCAATTGCCCATTTTATCACAATTATTATAGGTATTACCGGACACAATATTATTACGATAACGTGAGAATTACATATTTCACTATAATTTTGAGAGGTGAGTGTATTAACCAATATAAGGTTATTCCTTAAACTCTACACTAATCAATAATTCTCACTTGAATTAATATACAAGTGTTTTGCAATTGTTTTTATATATGTACAGTATTCACTTCATTGTGATCAGAATAGTGTCCAGCTAAAAATTGTATTTCAATTAACACTTTAAAATTATATCGTATTCCATATAATGAATCAACTATAAAATATTGTTTAATACGGGTGTAGAAATAGATTTGGTTAGTACACAATGTATTTTTAGTTTGTCAAAACTGCTAACTTTAAAGTGAGTAACTAAATCACAACTAACAACTTTTAACCCTTGTACTAATAGCACGCTCTGTTGTCAACTCCTCCAAGTCCATGCCAGTGCTACTAGGAGACTATCTCACTCTAACTTGCTCTGTGTACAACTCTAATGAAACCCTATTTTATTGGTTTCTCAATGACACTATTCTATCTGGACAGTCCACAAACAACTATGTCATCTCTGGAGTTCAACTCAGTGATCTGGGATACTATAAGTGTGGAAATAATCCTAACTACACACAGTCAGAAAGGTTTCATGTTTATCACAAAAGTAGTAAGTATTATAATGTGGGACTTAATTGTTATTCAAGTAATTCTTTGTTTGAGACAAACTTTGTATTAATGCAACTAAAACGGTTCATTGAGTCTTATAATGAATACATTTTAAATACCTTCAGATAAATTTAATTTAACTTGTAATTTTTATTTTTTACCATCTATTGCATATCTATAATCTATGCAGGTGCAGTGAAAGAAATAGGTACATCAGTAATTTATCCAAGTTGCAACAATGAGGAACATAGAGATGACATTCTTCGTGGAGTGTTTCAGTTGTTGGTGAGAGATTATGGTGCCAGGCCATTTGGAAGAGTTAGAGTATATCCTGCTCCTTCATGTCAGCAAGTCCATGATGCCCACCCAACACTAGGGTCAGGATATTACTGGATCTCAACTGATGGGGAGGAGCCTGTTGAGACATACTGTGAATTATGAAACTATTATTTTGTTAAACATTTATTAGTCATCATACTATCTTAGATAGAGACATAAGCAGTAGAATATAACATTTTATATTGTGTGATTATTTTGCGAATATTTACGTAACAAAATTAAATAGTAGTAGAAGTAGAAATTTATTTTTGAATTTTGTATGATAGAACAGTGTTAATAGTAATAATAACTAAAAGTACACTGCATAACTAATAAAAATATCATTTGTAGTCAAACACCTGAGGCTATAAGAAGTTTAATGTAAATTGATTAAAAACACCCAAATAATTATTGTGAAAAGGAATTCATACCAGCATTACATGGATGTTTTCTTCAGGGATTATAATATGTAGACACATTTAGGTGATTATTTTGAGATAAAAGTAACATCGAGTGAATGACAAATGCAATAAGAATAATCAACTCACTATATACTGTGTCTTAAAGCTATGTCTTGAGGTATCACAAGCAAAAAACCAAATGTCACAAAAATATAATACAGTACAAGCAAAAATCATTGCATACCTTATAACTATATTTGTATGAAAATATCTATCCAGATACAATAAATGTAAACATTCTGTATATTAATTACTTAATTACCAGCAGCATTTTCTCCATGAAGATTAAGTGATAGCTATTATTATTTATGCATGTTCACCAAATAGAGTTCTTCAAGTCATAGCTAATCTAAAAGATTTTGCAGACAAAACTTTATATTCTGAAAGAATTTTCTGAGCTGGTCAATCAATACTGGCATGTAAAATTTTCAGGTATGTAATATTAATTAAATCTGAAATATCATAACCATAACAAATTTCATTCTCAATCTAAGCCTCTAATTTTGGTAACGTGGCCCCAAACGATACCTCCTGATTAACGTACAGTTAATTGATATTTCAACTTAACATTATTATGGAGCTTAGAACATCTGCCATGAATATGAGCAACTCACATAAAACCAGAATAATTAACGCATTTACATGTCATTTGACCATATTATAAAACATAAGGTAAATCTCCAGTCTAAGCTGATGAATATAAAGTACCATGGAATGTTTAGGCAATGTAACATTAGAAGCTATAAAAATGTCATTAGCAAAGCTGTAATAGAGGTAGAAATTATAGGTTGCACAAATTTATTATGGAATTTTAAAAATTTAGACACAAGTTGAATTTTTTTTTCCAGTCCATCGAATGTCTTGATAGTAACAGGTGTTTCTTAAGTCTTGTTGCTCCACATCAAGTTCAGTTCTTAACCTCTGTACGATTAACATATGTTCTTTATCAATACAATGTCACTAGTATTTAAAACAATTCTATATCATGTATTTTAACTACACAAAATATCTTTCAATGTTATTGTTATGTACCAACACAACAAAGTCTGTAGAAGTTTAATTATGTTATGTGCATACCAAGAACAGCTGTAAACAAAATGTTCCTAAGTTAAAGACTGGCAGAATAGAGAGTTGAAGACTGATTGTTTTTTCTACTTCATTTCCAGGCAGGTCCTGCAATGTTAACAATGGATCTTACTATAGTAGCAATATTAATGAGTAAGTAAAAATACATTTATGGCTAATGTTAATTACTGTTATGCATTGATTTAGGTTTATGTGTCGGAATAAATCCTACTAGAATATCAACACACCCACCAAATGGTCCTTATCATTTAGGACAAACTGTACTATTTTCATGTGAGGTAGACAAAGAAGAAAATGTTACTATCACATGGAATATACTTGCAAGTATAATCTTTGGTGGTTATGAACAACTTGGCAAGAGTTTCAATTGGACATCACATAGGTATAACCAACATTATTGCTTGTTCTATTGTAGAGTAGCAGTTAATGGTACAGTCATTGGCAAAGCTAAAAGAGTGATAGAAGTTCAAGGTAAGGCAATAAGAGTAAAGCTTGTGTGAGTTCTAGCATTTCAAGGTAGAGGAGGCCTTGCATTTATAATAATGAATATTTTGCCAATCTAAACTCTCTAGTCATGTGTTAAATTCTATAACTTGACTCATGTTATAGCTTAAGATTCGATAGGGTTAGAATATTTGCTACTGCCATTCTAGCTATTAGTTTATTTTCATGAAAACATAAACGTCATTATTTAATCAGAAATATTATTACCGTATAATTAACCACATAATGTAAAATCATTCACATCATAATTATTATTACCTAATGTTTACAAGTATTGCCATATTCTCCATTAATATTACTCATAATTGTTTTTATCTCATATTTTTACGATTATATTTGTATTAGGTATAATTCAACATAATTCTCCATTGACTCAAGTACTAAACCTTGATGGTAAAGTGGAACTTAAAATCAATATATCTCATAATTTTTATATTAGTAGATTCTACACTAATCTTATTGTGGCTTGGTATCATAATAATACTAGAATTACTACCAATGAGAGAATTAACATTACAGATGGTGGAACTACACTAACTATAGCAGACACTGTAGAGACAGATGCTGGCAAGTATCAAGTCAGAATAGACTCCATGAATTTCTCCTCAGGTGTAGACCCACCTGAATGTCCCAAAAATATACTTCCACTATTTGAGGACCTAGCCCTTCATACTCCTGTCACATTTCTACTTCAACAGTCTGTCACTCCTGTCTACAATCCTGAAGATATTATTATTAATTACACTATCTCAGATTATCTTGGAGAAAATCAACATTCTTTATTAATTGACACTACATCAAGAATTAATACATCATATTTTTCAGCAAATTCATTATACATACGATTGTATAAAAATGCAGTATTTATTAATTCGGGAAATTACAATTACACAAAAATATTTAATGAAAACAGAATAGGAGCAATTTTGGAGTTCAAGTACAACAACAGTGGAAATATTATTGGACTCTATGTTCTTCAAGAGTACTGGTATCTTGATACTTTCAATTGCCCATTTCATCAAAATTACCGTTTTTACCTGACACATCCTTTTGATAGTTATTTGAGAATTACTTATTTCTCTATCATTTTGAGAGGTGAGTCTATTTGTCTGTAACATGTTATTCCTTAAACTCTTCACTTACCAACAATTCTCACTTCAACTAATGCAAGTGTTTTGCAATTGTTTACAGTATTTACTCTAT
>WLWI01004061.1_pt1 | contig 12441 bp, 14 predicted proteins | sample 6701501 | NCBI WGS metagenome assembly WLWI01 (sample SAMN12718690, study PRJNA515312) | sponge metagenome | isolation source: marine sponge | host: Mycale hentscheli | place: New Zealand: South Island, Marlborough, Capsize Point | collected 2014-11-01
TCTAGAAGGACTTTCAGGCATTCTGTCTGGTCTTCAAAGATGGCTCTCATGACAGGTGGCAGGCCATTGGGCTCCCTCTCCTCCACCATGCTGTTGCCCTGTTTGTGTAAGAGTTCTTTGAGCTCTTCCACTTCTCCCTCAGTAACCACCTGTTGAACAAGGATCCCCTTGGGGAATGTCACTGCTTTCCTCTCAGTTTTCTTTGTGTGTTCTTTAAGCGAGTCCATAGCCAGATAAGAGGGAAGAATAGGGAGGCTTTGCCTCCTTTTACTTACTTTAGTACCCAATCTATCCAGACTAATTCTTCTTTGACGTCTGTCCCGGTTTGGTCCGTTTGTCCTAAGAGTGTCCAGGAGACGAGTCGTGCAGCTGGAGACCGCTTCTCTGAGGTTAGCCGGTTCAGAAATTCTACGATTCTCAGGCATTGCAGCGTTGTTTGTGGTGGAATCTACGATTATAGTCGGTATATATTCTTTAATCGTCTGCATCACAATTTCTTTGAGACTAGGAGCTTGTACCGCCTTTTTTATAGCCAGAATCGTGCGCATTCCTGTTTTACAGCGTGCGTATGTATTGTGTGCGCACGCGTCAATTTGAAGGCGTATAATTAAGTGGCGTTGGAATCTCGTGCGATATACTGGGTTTATGAGTCCTAGGAAAATTACATCTGCTTGAATTAAATATGATTCAGGAGAGAGAACCTCACAGATGAAGAACATAGAATTGATGTTGTTAATTTTTTTAGAGCATAATTATTATGTTACTGCTATCTATTTTTATGTAGGAAATGCTTGATAGTAGCAAGTTATGTGTTATAATGTTGCAGTTTAGTAAGTGCATCCTAGGTTGTCACAACAGAGAGAAATGGATGGTTTAAGGACAAAAACAACCTTCTTAATCTATCTGTGTCCAAGTAATGGTTGGTATTGAATTTCACACTATCAACTAGCTTTTAACTGCTTTCTTAACTTATAATCTCTCTGTCTGTCCAGGTGATGACTGTATTGAATTTCATGCCATTCTCTATATTCCGATTCTGATTGGGGGGGGGCGGGGGGGGGGGGTGGTTGGAATGTATTTCACCAAAAAAACTGCAAAGGTAACCAGTATTCAAATGTTCAACTTGAGCTGGTGTTTTGTGTTGCACTGCTTTTGTTCACATCCACATTGTTTCTCCAGTGAGGTTGGAGGGTGGGGGGGGTCGCAGTGAAGAGGTCAATGACACAGAACAGGACGTGACGATTTAATACAAGCTCCACATAAAATCGACGTGGGATTAGTCTATATTTTTTCAGTGCACACCTAGCAACGAGGATGCATGGATCATGTTACGTTTGCCTCAATCCACTTGCTGCTGAGAATATGGACCTCAATACCAAGAACATTGCTACAGGCATAGTGCTGCTGGACAATTAGATTTACTGATACATTCCAGGGAATTTGCAGTAGGATGTTGCAATAGCCTCCAGCTATGCTATAATGAAATAACACAGAACAGCTGTAGCGTAACATAGCTTGTTCTTGGTTTTGTTCACGTGGGCAGTGTGAATAGAAAGGGGGAGGGACTAGCTATGGGAAGTAGTTCAATGGAGAAAGGGTAGTAAATGTCACAGTGAATTTAATTGTAGTTGAAGTAAGGAGAGGCTGTGATGGTCCATGTGTGCACAAGGACAGAAGAGAGGATGCTGTGATGGTCCATGTGTGCACAAGGACAGAGTTGTTCTGTTTAAAATTGTACTTTTTGCATGATTTCCTTTGTAAAAGTACAAGATAAATCCTGGTGCTGTTGTCATGGAAAAGAGGCCACCAAAGACCTGGGAAAAACATAGAATAGAATATTAAGGAGGAATAAGTAGCAGTGCAGCTGCATTCCATGCCATGTCACTGATGTGACTTCTGTCAGTCAGCTATGGCCAGTGAGAGTTCAATTTTTCTAAGTGTCATCATTTCTATAGTAGACATATTGGCTCTGTTCAGACAGATTTGTGGGTGTGTCACTATCTTGCTATGGATCACTGGTCATACCACATGTGGCTGGCACGGCACCATATTAAATATATCTTACAGAAGGCTATTGCGAATCTGATGGCTTAGTACTTATGAGAGTCTCAGCATGAGTTGTGAATATTATGGCCAATCAGACAAGTGATTTTTTAATATCAAATGAATAATAACTTTATTGTGACAAGGCACAATGAACATCAATACTATAAGTAAGAACTGCCCCAAGCTATGTAGCTTAGTGAGGTCAATAAACATGTCATGTGACAAGACTACTCAAGTATAGCTAATGAGTGTAGGGGAAACCACAGAAGCATAACTGCTAGAAATGCCTGGAAATGACAAGGCATAAATCCAAATGGTGTCCATGACCACCTAAAAAAGTAGTTATCTTCTTATACTTCAACACTACTTCCAGCTGTGTCATTGCTGTTCCTGTAATAGTGTGATCACATGTCATTCTTCAATATAAGGTGAGATCAGTCGTCTCTGTAACATGAGAAACGGGTTATATATAACATAGGAAGGGTGGATGGGTTATCATAATATATGGACCCTTTACCTCGTTTCCTAGTGATGGCAAGCCTACTGTGTGTAATTATTATATATTTTTTCTTAATGTCAATACAGAATGTTTCAGACTGAGGTCTGTCATTAGGGTAGAACCTGAGTTGTAAGACTAGCTAAGTGTAAAAAAAGAAAAGAAAAAAGTAAAAGGTGACAATGGATCTAATCAGGTAAGGATTGTTAGTTGGTTACTGCGCTCCAGATTTGTTTGATTAGCCTGCCTTGATCTTGGAGTCAGTCTCTTCTCTTATACAATCAGTGCCACTTTGTCTTTCCTTTTCTACTAGTTTTGCTCTTTGGTGAGTATTTCAGCATCTTTCCACTGGATAGCATGGGATGTATTGTTACCATGGACAGCAACACCATTGTTCATACTAACTACCCTCTCGTGCTCTTAAGGTTTCCAGAGTTCTGATAGTCTTTCCCAGATTGTGGTAAGAGTAGAAACATCAGGTTAAGTTTTAATTAACATATATTGGCTGTTAGAATGAGACAAGTTGCTATTATTACAACATAGAAGATTCACTCATTGCTAAGTAACTTGTAGCCTCTTACATGTAAGCAGTTACTTCAAAGTAGAGATTTAACAGCCAAGGACACGAATTGTAGATTGGTGTGAAGCAATGGCCAAGAAAATGCAAGTTCTTACAACCAGCAATCCACACTATAGTTTATTTAATTAAAAAATCATTTATTCAGTATTTACAAATAAATTTAAAAGTGAACTGTTTGTACGCTGTGAAGAGAGTGATAGAAGTAATGTGTGTGGAGTCAGTTCATACCATGCTACATGCTGTCTTATTGCATGCACACACACACACACACACACAGACAGACAAACCAGCACACACTGAATTATAATTTGCATTCATGGAGGGTTCAGATATATCAGATGCTCTTAGCTTGATAAGAGTCTTGAAGTTTCAGAAGGCTGATAAACCTGCCCTTGAGCTTGATACTGCTGCTGACCAGGGTACGTGGGTCTGGGATAGCCTTGCTGAGGTGCTGGAGCATCATAGGTGCCAACGTTAGGGAGACTAGGACACAGACCTGCATCCACACCTTCTTGTCCCTTCTGCTGGATGTCAGATGGCTTGGAAGAGATCGTTCTCTTGGGCTGTGCCGTTGGCTGGGAAGACGCTCGAGGAGCCGGTGGCGTTGAATTGTCGCTCTCACTCGTCTTGTAGGGTGGGCGAACTTTAATTGGAACATATGATGGACCTGGAAATAATATCAAATAAAAACATTCCAAACATCCAACAAGAAGTAAAGACTGTACAACATATACATACCAACAAAGCTGAGAAGAACTGGCAGAAATACTAGCCCGTGCAGAGCACCCCACAGCAACATGAACATGTACATTCTGAAGTAGTAGACCTCAAATATCTGTGACTTGGCAAAGAAAAGGACGAAGACACCCAGCAGCTTGGTGAGAGTGATTCCACTCACAACAGACGCCCCCATGTGAGCCAGAGCTGAGTGGGCACGCTTGATGCGGGAGTTGCCGCTGCACGAGCAGAACCAGCGGACAATGTGAGAGCAAAACTCAACAGCTATACCCACAGTCTACACACACACACACACACACAACACAGAGGAGAGAGCGCATATAATATGAGCACAACACACAGGAATCAAGAGTGAAGTGGGGAAGGATAATGTGGAGAGTGTGTGTTCAGGAGGGCGTGGTACTGGGAGGGTGTGGCGTATGTATGTAACTTGCCATGACGAGGTTCACCAGAGACACTGCATTGCCGTTGATGCCAGCGACGGCCATGCACCCAAGCATGTGGACGATGATCATGACTACCACCAGGATGATGATGAGAGCCGCCCACAGGTTGAAACCCATCAGCAAGAAAGTCACCACAAACACGGCCGCTGCACATAAAATAACACCAGGTAAAGGGTCGTTTGGTAATAAACACAACGGAAGCCCCTCATTCCAAAGTTAGTCTACACAAGTGACCTTTGTCACTCTCAGACCACTACTTTTACTTCATAATCACAGGGGCGAGACATAATCACAAACCCAGTTACGTGCCTAGTGACAAGCCGATATTGAGGAGGAAGTCATGAACGGTGGTGAGATACTGCTCATAGTAGACGTAGAACACACTGTATGGGAAGATGGTCACACCTGTGGTCTGGGTGAGGGTGTCGGCCAGCGATCGAGCAGACTTGAGTCCAGCAATAAAGGAAGAAGAGTTGGTCATGATAGTGTGGTAGGTCATCACGTAAGAGGCTGCATACACACACACACACACACAGCAATAGTGAACTTTATACTCTATCTTACAATATAAGCCTACAATAGTACATACTTTGAATAGCATCCGGTGAAGAGAAGTTGATGGCACTCTTGAAAGCAGCATGTCCTCCAGACGGACAGCGAACTCCAGGGTTGTCCTCAAGGAACCAATGAATGTATTCATAAAAGATGTCCTCCTTGGGCCAGCCATTCTTGTTGAGATCAGTCTTATCGATGCATGCATGACACGTGGAGTTGTCATACTGAGGGTACAAACAGAATGTGTCATTGTCATCTTTACCACAACACTGACTCCTGGGGGCAATCCACTCAAAATACGTGTCCAACCATAACATGGGGGGCTCAGCAATGCTGGTCCTACAAGACAGACACACCCATGTCAACATTAAGAGGGTGGAGGATAAAACTAATTAAGGGTATTTGCAATAAGAGAAACGACACGAATGACAAAGAGAGACGGAGAAGTAGAGACTATGTAAGGTATAGAGAGAGAGAGAGTCACTTACAAGGAGGAATTTCGGGAGTAAGCAAATATTTCGGTGCCAATGGAAGAGCTGTTGCAACCTGCACCGGAGCAGAACTGAGCTTGCATGGACGAGTTGGAATAGTCATAACCATCCTTGATGACAAAATACACCGGAGAACCAGTGTGCAGGTACTTGAAGAGTTGGTCAAAATAATCATTCAGATATGAGTCCTAATGTATAATACATACACACAGTGTAACACATGTACACACACGCCCCCATACCAACACATACCTTGGGCAGTGCCACATTCTGGTCGAGCCCTATCTGCAAGTTAAAGAGAGAAGCCAGGGAGAAGGTGGAGGTCAGGCAGAATAGGCCCATCACAAAAGGTCGGACAAATGGGTGGAGAATAATGTTGGCAAAGTAAGTCATGATGGTGTGCATGACATCCAGCCCTTTCCGAGGGTCAAACAAACCCTTCAGTCTGATACAACACACCACGTCAAACCTGTTGTCCTGCACGAAAAAACAAAACAACAACAACAACAACATAAAATAAAAAAGATCACACCCATAAAGGCCACACCCATCTAAGCATGTCTAGTCATAACTCACCAGTTGACGTTTTGCGTCCAGCGAGAGAGCAGCCAAAAACACCGACACCTAAAATACACCAGACAGACAGCAATCATCTCTCTCCCAATACAAAATATACTATTCACGTAGCAAATGAAAACAATGAAACTTCCATTGGGGTGCTTCAGTTTGTAGTAGCGCATCCTGTGCACCAATCACAGACCGTCTCCACATACAAAACTATGAAAACTTACACGTACAACCAAAATGCAAACTTACTTGCAGGAGGAAATTGATGAAGACAGCAACTCCAGCGTAAAAGGAGAACGTCCTGACGGCTGGCATAGTGGACACGCCTCCTAACAAGAATGCCGCTGTCTCTGACAAAGACGTGAGGAGAAGACTAGGAGCCACTTCAGCGATGGTACGTCCGATGATCTCATTGTGAGGCACTCGAGACATGTCTCCTCCGTGACTGTTGATGAGCTTGATGGACTCACGCTGCAAACATACATGCACATGCGGTCATCACACACACATCCATGCCCATATAATAAGTGGGTCACCAAATATGCCATCCAATAGCCACATCTGAACGGCTCCAATCATATTCACAGCTGCACAACTGGCAATCACTACAGTGTGGGATACTCTCTCTCTCTCTCTCTGCATCTGATAGATAACCAGACCTCAGCCGCCAGCTAAGACTTCTACCATAACATTTCCTAACTCTATCCCACACACAGCAGCTAAACATGCGCACACACACACACACCTAATAAGGTAGATATAGATAAAGGCACACACACACACACACAGTGGAATAGAGAACTCACCTCAAAAGAATGCACAATGATGAACAAGTTGTCCACGCCCACTGCCAGGACTAGGAAAGGGACGACTTCAATGATAATGAGAGTGGCGTCGATACGTGCGAGATTGAGGAGGCAAATGGCGCCCACCACCGCCATCAGAACCATTAGCACTCCTAGGAGACCAATGATTATCTTCACATCCACCTGTAACACACACACACACACACACATAGCTTCATGCCAGTTTGGTATTTCAAGTAAGTGAAGTATTGACTACAAACAATTCCCACATTAAAAGCTGCCATCGTGCCATTGACATAGTTAGGCAGTGAAAGATGACTGACTGACTGACACAAATATAAAATGCTATTCAATTGAATACGAAACCATAAGCCACGCCCACTGCAAGCATGTACTTACGGCTATGGTGACAAGTTTCCTGATATGTCCCAGGAAGATGGTGATATAGGCAAACATGAGGAAGTAGCTGATGGCAACCGTGTAGATGTCTGTCTTACTCTCCCTGCTTATCTCATCTTCAATGGATCGCTATATACACACACACACACACACACCATAAAAGGTCATTATACATAACCCAGCAAATCATCAATTGTTGAAGTAGCACGTGCCATAGACAATTGCCGACAGGGCCTAATTGCCATGTGAACACCTTGCAGTGCTGGTCGAATCAATTCATGACCAAACAGGAAGATAGAATGTTTTCTAAGGGCATTACAACAATCCTTTTGTGTCATGTGACTGAAGAATTGATCACTTGATCTAATATTGGTTAACATAATTATTATGGCTCTACTACAAAACTATTAAACAAACAAACAAAAAACAACAACACATACACACAAAACAAGCCTTCATTTTCTAGAAGTCATTTAACACCCTGCATTCTATATAAAGCTAACAACCTCAGAAACATACCGGAACTATTGAGGTCATGAAATACAATTGACAGTCTCACACTATCACCATGACAACACTAATACTCAAGAAAACAAGCGAGTATCAACCATCACATTGAAGCTGACAGGAAGCCAAGGATGCAAGAGTCGCTCTAGGACACCATACCAACAATAACTACTGATCCATACATTTAGTTCTGACTAGCTCCCCTGGACAGTGCACCACTGTGCAAGTGTGACTGCAGCCAAAGATTTGGAAACCTAAGTAGACTATTGCTCTATCTAGACCAGTTCTTTCTTATCAACCCATTCAAAACATGGCCACTAACAATTTACTACAAGAGAATACCAGACACTGACTTGTAATCCCGCACTGTTCAACTACGTTCCCACCTCACTGCACTCTGACCCTGGATAACCATCAGTATTGCACACCACACACCCACCCCCGTCATGGTTCAGATTGAATATAGGACTTACTTCGGAAGAGTAAGTGATGGACATGTTCCCGGAGTTGTAGTTACTGATGTAGTCCAGGAATCCTTGCTCCCAGGCCTTGGCCTTCTGGTTGTCTGCATCGTTGACGTGGTTGTTGACAGTGAAGGTGATAATGAGGGCCGTAGCATTCTGGTAGTAGTTAGAGCCTTTATATTCTGAGCAACACAAACACACAAGAATGTAATTAAGACACTTTAATAGGAGGAGGCGGCAACAATTAGGGCAACAAACTTACTGTTGAAGCCTCCCATGGCAAGGTTGGGATCCACTGGCCCTCCAAATGCCCCCAAGCAAGGCATGGGTAGAATGTAGGTGGTGTCATTGGTCATGGTGGGATCTCTGAACACACACACACACACACAAATAATACAGAGAAACTGAAAAGTAAGCCACAGTACAGAAGATAGAATCTATACACATACACACAAATAATAAAGTTGTTCTTTACCACTTTGTCTCCTTCACACACATCATCCTTCCACCCCACACCCCTCCCACCCACAGTGAGCATGCCCCCAGTTGGTACATGTCATCACTGGTAAGCTGACTCAGCACTTACCTGACACAGTTGTATAAATGAGTGCGGAAGTCTGTGTCATAAAAAGGATCTTTGGTGGTGAGTCTGGTGTAGTCATTCTGGAAGTAGTTGAGCACGCTCATGATGGCACAGTCGTCACTGGAACTGCTGCCTGGGTTGAGAGGCTTGAAGCACACATCACTGAGAGTAACCACCTCCTCAGTGCCATTATCTGTGGTGTACGGCACTTTCATGTTTTGCAAGTAATTCTGAACCTCATACAACTACAAACAAACAAACAATTAAACATCACGTATACATGTGTGTGCATGTGCGTGACACTGTTTAACTAAGTAACTCAATCACTAATGTATTTTCCTGTTACCATAGTACACGTCTGTGTCAGGCCCAATGTTTCAGAGTTTGCATGAACTTTCTCAGCACAATGCACACACTATCTTGTTTCATCTTTCCATTCAATCTAGTGATTGCGTCTATGGCTCTGGGAATATTGTATGCTGAAGATACGAAATATTGATGACATAGGAGAACCATCAGCTACAGCATGCAATGCTGGCCTTGCTTATGACAGACAGACAGAACTAGCAGCAGCAACTATGGAGCACCCGTCCCTACTCTACCAAGACATGACTATACACTAGCTATTCTATTCTCTGTCTCAAGCTATATGGTTACTCCTTTTTCACATACACACTAACTTGTGCCACCCTCCACTGCCAATATATCACTATACAGTCATCACACCCTATCACTTACATCCAGCATTATGTCCCAGTCGAACACAGGACCGAACGTTATGGGCTCTCCAGCGACGCCTGTGGGTGACACTTCGCTGTAGCTCTTGTTTATAGCAGTGACAATGAGCATTTCTGACCGATAAAATGGCCCAAAGTGCTGGTCAAAATAGTCCTTCTCCTGCCGTGCTCGAGAGGTGGGTGCCGACCAGAGTTTGACGGGATCCGTGGTGATGAGGAAGGGAGCCACTTTAGTGACATGCAGAGTTATGGTAAGAAGCATGACGACGAGAATGGAACCTGCTCCAACGCCAATAACCAGGTACCAGAACCGCGCCACGAACAACCCCCAATGGTAGAAGACAATCTTGATGAAGTTTTCCAGATGAGCTCCTGAGATGTAGAAAGGTAGACACGGTGTAGTTGGTGGTGGCTTCACTGGGACATCATTCAGGTCAACATCGTCCGCATTCACACTACCCACACTGCTCGTGGGAGAGTCGTCCTCCAGCAACCCATAGTGGGGACTGTTAGGGGTAAAGCCTGGAACAATGGGTGTGTATCCTCTCTCACCCTTCCCCATAAACAAATAAAGGCCAACCATGAAGGAAGCACAGAACAAGGCCAGAGAGAGGAACACGCCCACACCAATTATAGAGAGCTGGACTTCAGTGCGAGGGAAGTGTTTGGGTTTCGGCAGATGAGGTTCTGGACATAGATCAGGAGTTCCACAGTCTGCACAACTGCACTGGTACACAGGGTCAGAAATGTTACAACTCTTGAAATCATACTCTCTAGAAACAGTTCCATTGGGTGGATTGGTCTCCCCAATGACGTATTTCATATCAAACGGAGTGTACGGGTTAGCAGTGCTGTCTCCCATGTAATCCAGCCACAGGGTCGAGTTGCAGTGGGAGGTGGCTCCGCACATCAAGTCCAGCACGTGGTTGCTTGCCTGAGGATACTGCACGTTGGAGCAGCTGCGAAACAAATCTTCAGCATAGTCTTCAGTGACATACACATTTACGGCAGCTATGGCTGTGAAGTTGGCATCGTACTCGCACTTGGTGGGCAATATAAAGAGAGACTGGTCTGGGTCACAAGTGGTCATACAGAAGTGGTCCATAAAGTTTCTCAGACAGGCCGGACACCTGCTGAACAGTTGCTGAGGGTACTTGATCTGAGTAGCTAGTGCGTTGAGCTGGTCCATGTCACAACATACAGAACTATTAGCATATTGAGGGCAGGTCTCCACCAGCAAATGATAGAAGTCATCCCCTTGCTCTCTTGGGTCTCTGGCAGGGTTGTTATCATAGCAGTTCAACATGGAGTTGGGGGCCTTTCCGGGAGCACACTGTTTGAACCAGATACATCTTCCCTTTTCTTTAACTAAATCATTATTTTTGCATTGTTCTTGCCCTATCACCAAAGCTATACAAGCCACCTGAACAACACACCAAAACAAACACTTTGCTGAATACCATACCACACCCTAGTACCAGTCTACCAAATAACGTTTAGCAAAAGGATAACTTACGAAAGTGGCAAGCCGAGATATCATTTCTTAGTCTACAACTCTATGACAATTTTCACTCTCCTTGTATGTACAGTGGAGGAGGTAGATAAATGAAGTAGAATCCGCCAGTATTTATACACGGCAGTCATGTGGTCATTAACCTTGTACGTCACAACTGGGGCCACACATCGGATGATTTCTCTAAACAATTGCGCAAACTCCACCCTGAGTGGCGCCTTAATTGGAGTACATGGTTCACCTTTGTACCGTCCTGCTGTACTTGACTTTTCAAGTCTACTACTACTTTTCCTTCAGTTCACCAGCTGTAATGTTCGTAGAGCATGTCTGTCGGAGAATCAAGCATCAGCGACGACCAGGCAGTTCAAGCTACCAATGACGACGCTACTTCATGCAAAAAGTGGGCCTTTTGTCTTCCCTTGGCCTGACCTAATTTTTTTTTGTTTTTTTGTTGATTTATTGTAGGTATGCTGTGCAGAAAGGCTATTGGAAAGACAGTTTTGTCAATTTCTTTTGCAAATCCTCTGAGAAAAAATCTCCAGAAATAAGTCGAGGTAACAGAGCTTGCAAGATAGTGCATTAGGATCATGTAAATGTATTCTTAGGTTACTATGCCAGAGTCATGGCTTTTCGGACGCTGGTCGAGCAGTTTGTGGTTAAGACAGAGAATAAGTGTCAGGTTATCAGTCTGGGAGCTGGTTTTGATACCCTCTTCTGGCATCTTCATTCAGCTGGCTTATTACCACAGTTGTTTATTGAAGTAGACTTTCATTCAGTGGCATCCAGAAAAACTCACATTATTAGGTGAGTGGTTTATTCAGATTGATGAGAGGCCACCATTGGTCGATTACATGGCCTTTGAGAGTAATTATGTAGGAGGGGCAGGCTATCGGGTGGGAGGGGCAGGCTATCTGAACTAGTACTAAATGTATTGATGTCATATCCCTGGGATTTTACAACTATGTCATTAACCCTCAGCATGCATGCGCAAGAGAGTTAGAGTGTCTGTTTGAGGCTGCCCGTGCTCTTATTTTGAAGATTGCTGACAATTAGCTGATGAATTAGGTATTAAATTGCTCAGAACGTATTCAAGTATTTATTATTTATTTATTTATTTATTATAGTGCTTCTTTTTTAATTTTTTAATTTCTGGTCAATTTTTGAAAATATATAAAGCTGTTAGATTCAAGGTTTTGTGGGGAACACCTCCTATTGTCACGTTATTACATGAGCAAGTGTTTTCTTGCTCCCTACGGCTGGTCAGTGTGCACCATGTGTTGATGGACCATCTTCCTAAGCTATGGCTGGTCAGTGTGCACCATGTGTTGATGGACCATCTTCCTAAGCTATGGCTGGTCAGTGTGCACCATGTGTTGATGGACCATCGCTGGTCAGTGTGCACCATGTGTTGATGGACCATCTTCCTAAGCTATGGCTGGTCAGTGTGCACCATGTGTTGATGGACCATCTTCCTAAGCTATGGCTGGTCAGTGTGCACCATGTGTTGATGGAC
>WLWI01004062.1_pt1 | contig 12441 bp, 5 predicted proteins | sample 6701501 | NCBI WGS metagenome assembly WLWI01 (sample SAMN12718690, study PRJNA515312) | sponge metagenome | isolation source: marine sponge | host: Mycale hentscheli | place: New Zealand: South Island, Marlborough, Capsize Point | collected 2014-11-01
GAGGGTCAAAGTACAAAATGACATACGTACGTCCAAACATATATACAAATAAATTTATAAACATCCCCGATTTTCGATTGTGTTACCCCTGTAAGTGTCTCGCTCGCTACGCTCGCTCGCCAATAAGTGGGGACGTACGTATGTCATTTGTACTTTGACCGTCGCGTATTTTTGTGTTAGTTGGGTGGTCGACCCCGTCCCAAACTTCACTAAACAGAATCCTCAGGTTTAGCAATCATTACCCGTATCACCCTGTTTTTATCGTTTTGAATTATTTTGCGGGTGCTGTTAAAACTTGAAAACATACCGGAGTTCTATTTCTATTTGAGTTTGTGGCGGCGGTGAGTCAATGCGCTCTTTGTCATAGTTATAGCTGTACGCAACAGTATTTACTTGAAATCTCATTGTCCACTAGAACCACGAAGGTAAGTCTTGTGTAGGTATGTCCAGTTGTGTACAAGTCTTGTGCGTTATAGCTACTACTTAGCTCAAGCATATCACAAAGATAACGTTTAAATAATGTGTATTATTTTTTTTGTTTTTGTTTTTTTCAATTCAAACAGTTGTGGCGAAGGGTTACTATGGCATTGAAATGCCTTTACGTATAAACGTAATTTAAAAACTCGACCTTATTTTTAGTAGCTTTGAGTGTTTGAAGTTAAAATCAATCATATAACAATAGTGTAGTTTTAGGCTCGCTCGCCATTTGTGCTCAAGCACATCACTAGTTATATTAACTAGTTGTGACTAGCTATAAACTAGTAATGTGCTATAGCAATGTCAAGCGAGCTGGTCTAATATGGAATATCAAATTTGAATGCTATCGGTTATACTACTTCTTTGTTAGCTTAATGTTTTGATTTAATTAATTGTGCTCTTCTTTAGCAACACACAACACTTGTATACACATATATACACTTGATCACTGAATATTCCAGCACAAGACTTTCATCGTATTGTCTTCGATACTTGACTATTGGGCAATTGATTTTCTAGGGGTAAGCAATCAAATTTCCGAGATGGGTAAGGATCGCTAAACAAAAGGATTCTGCTTATCAAGCCTTTTCCAAAGTACTACCACTTATGTTACTATATAAATAAACTATAAATAGTTCTCTATAATAGAGCCCTGCAGAGCAATAATTTTGTAACTAAATGCATCATTAGTATTGAAGTCACATAAACAAAAAGCTTAATGTATAAATTAGTCAAGTAAATTAATACCTATATAATAGCTACTATTGCAAAACATAACTCAATAAAGAGGCTTTGTCAAGTTTTGTCATATAAAAGTATGGTAGTTGTGTAATGAGTTATTCCTTATCTTATTTGACAAATAATTCTTTATAATTATATAATTATTATTTATATATAATTATAATTTTCCACAGATTTACTACAAGAAATATTTGCTTCTTTGACTCGCACAATGGCTCAATCTAAGATGATGGATTCAAGGTTTACTGAGGATGAAAAACCGCTTCTAAAGAAGTGGGGGGAAATGGTCACCTGCAGAATTTTCTCTGTCAATTCTTTCGTGAATGCTAATATGAAGAAGTCTCTCTTGCAAGTAGTGGAATCTATTCGATATTCTGAGAACCCTCAGGTGTGCATGCAACAACAAAGCATACCTGAGCTGCTGTGCTACTTACCCTATCTCTTAGGGTTCGCTTGTGATACTGGATATCTCTATCGGATCCAAGTCGACATTGCCAAACCCATTCTTGTAGTTTCTAATACCGTAGCTGATGCCTCACATCTTATGGAGACTATTTCTGGTCGCCAACCACTCACCACTGAGACACTCCTCAAATCAAAACAAATTTTGACCGATACTGAAATTGCTAATGGCGCCCATTACAGCTCCTACCTGATTACTGACAGCAATTTGGTTAGCATTTCTGATGTAGACACTACTTGTGATGTTGTAGTCTGTACTACTGACTGCCTTCCTCTTCTTTGTTGCAGTGACTATTCCTTAGTCATTGGACAGGAAAGTATGGACCCAGCACTGGCTGGGTTCAAAATTTACTGCTCGGTGGTCTTGCTAAAATCCTCGTCAAGTTCCAGCATCTCTCCACCAATTTTGACAGGATTTTCAGGACCTCCCTTGGTTCATTATGCAGACATGATAGCTAGTGGAGAATGTCCTATGCCGATACTTTTGGAGCCTCAAATACGAGGAATTGAAGAAATGATAGATCGTGTGACAGATTTCAAATGCAGTCACATTCCTATTGAACTCAATATCTGTGGAGATAAAGGACTGAAAGAGCTTGTGTATGCTCTACCTTGCTTGCTAGGCTGTGCTGTCATCAGTAACTCCAGCTGCTTGGACCTTCACAAACCTGTTCTGTTTTTGACTACCGATACTGAAGCCTATGAACTGGTCTCTAAAGCCATTCCAGTCAATCTACCAATGGAGTGCAAAGATACGAAAATACCAGATTCCAAGGGACAATACCAATGCTGCTTGCTGAAGTGTGAATTTGATGTCTGCACATTTTCCCAGCAAGTCAACTCTTCAGAAGTCGTGCTTACTTCCACTGAATTCTTCAAAGGCAAGAACAGAAAGGAGGTCATAGCAAATCATTTATACAAGAATTTTCCCAGCTACAATCTTTCTGCTGTTGTGATAGTGCAGACCAAGTACTTGCCCAGTAAGAAAGAACAAGAGATTGCCTACCATTTCAGAGGAGTCACTACCATCCTCATCAGGGCAAATGCTGAGACTGAGAAGGACAAACAAGAAGGCCATATCAGAGTTGTCCCTAAAATAGTGACTGTCCAGCAGTGCAGTGCTGAGCTCATTTACCCCACCCTTATGACACATGGAAGTGACGTCACTGAGAGATTCCTCCTCAGCCAAAAGTCCACCTTGACTCCATATCAGCAGGTTGGACTTGCCAACATGGTGGAGTGGCTTGGAAGTTCCTACAGCACCAGTGAAACTGCTTATGTGACTACTGCCATCGGGTTCAAGTACGCCGCCATGATGCTGTGGTGCCTGCCGTCCATGCTGGAGTGGGCAGACAACAACCAATTAATTCCTGACAAAGCCATTCATTTCACAAAGCCACTCTTGATCCTATGCACCAAGAAGGAATCTGTGCTAGATATTTGGAACATGGTGCATTCCAGAAGAGCCTTTCACCAATCCTCTCTGCTTCGTTCAGTCAACACATGCAGCGATGGCAAACTCCTGTCTTATCTTGCTGCAGATGCCCAGTCTGCAGCTAAAGCTGGGAGTAAAGCTGGACAGTGCAAGCTAATTTTATCAGACATTGGCTGTCTTGATGACTTGCCCAAAGACGCATTTTCACAGATCATTGTTTTTAAGGAAGGTGCCATGTCAACCAGTGAAGTGAATTCAGTATCTACAAAGTTTGCTCAAAAGTCTAAAATAATGTACTTCACTGCTCATCCAGTGGGTCCTATGATGAAGTTTGAGCTAGAGAACAAGATTGCCTCCAGTGTCAGGGATGACATTCATGCAGCTGAAAACATGACTTCTACTGATGATAAATTGGAGAAAATTGAGACCCAGAAGGCTGCATCATCTCACACAATTCCACCGAAAAAGCAGCTAAACTCGAGTCAAGTTATCCAGGAAGTTGAGTTTAAGAAAAAATTCGTAGCCAATTCTGATGTAGAATCCACACCTTCTGCTGCAAATCGATTGGAGAAAGCATTGACCCAGAATTGTACTTCTCAAAAAGTTCAAGTAAATAAGCCATTACTCTCTTGCCATGTGGAACAGTCACCTCACTCTGCCCATGTATTCCAAGAAGATGAGTTTGAGGAAGAATGTGCAGATATTGAGATAATAACATTACCACCAGATTCAACTCTGCATGAGGTGACAAATATTCATGATATGAAGGAAGATAACCTATGTAATGCTCATGTGCAGGAAAGTATTGTTAGTGTGCAAGAAACTGTTCATGTTGAAATGAATGCCAATCCTCAGGCTGATAAGAAAAGAAAAATGAAATGGAGGAGAGCACTGAAGAGGAAAGCAAATCTTCAGAACACTCACAAAGAGGATACATCTGATACTATATCTACAATAGTCAAGCATACAGAATGCACACAACCCTCAACTAGAGGTGACATGGATAGCTCTCTACTAAAGAAGGCAACAAAGTGGTCCAAGTGCAAGCAATTTTTCCGAAACTTCTCCTACAAAAACAGAAAGGGAAATAAGCGCAAGAATTTACCACCAAATGACTTCTCTACCAGTCAATCACTCAATGTTGCTGAAGATATTGGTAATGAGGATTGTAGCAGTGGATTGTTCATGTGCTGGAGAAGGAGACGCTCAAACAACAAGAGAAGTAGTACATTCAATTCAGAATCTTGTGAGAAATCAGACAATGCTAACAGAGACAGCGCTAGTCCAAAGACTTGGACAGATCCAGTCGTGTATCTTTCCAACAGTAGACCTAAAATAACAAAGGAAAGTCCAGAAGATGTGCCAGAAGAAACAGATACTTTGTCATTTGCATCAGTAACCTTGTCAGACCCGTCTTCCTTGGACATTATCAGCCTGTTAGAGAGGGACAACACAGTGAATCACAAAATTGCATCTGCAGATAATCCTCTAGACACCACAGGGAAAGTACAAATGATGAAGTCAGTGTCTGATGATGATCTCCAGGACATACAATGTGTCAAAGCACTATCTTGTGGGAGTAGAGTATCACATCCTAATGCCATTGAACATTGTGATGCCACCATCCTGACAGTGACTGAGGATTTCATGCATAGCGAGCCAAATACAACTGCAAAGAAGCAATCCTGATATCATATTTATCGCAATTCTACAATACATATGTTTTAATTAAGGGTAAGCCTTAAATATGGCATTGAAAGTTTTTCAATAGGATCACATAATTTCATTGCATTTTTAAACATAAGCTAGGTTCATTTTTTCTTTCAGTTGATTAAAAATATTAGTATGTACTAACTTTTTCATAAAAAATAATTTATGTTGTGTTTCTTATTATATTTGGCATTAATGTATGCAATTGAAGATTCAGTCTTCTTTTTATTCACTTATTCTACATACTAAATATAATATCATCAATTATAATCTTATCATAATATCACCTCATTACTAATCTTGTTTGCAGGCTAATTTGCTCAAGAAACATTTTAAACTTATTAAGTTTATTACATACATGTATATCATTTATCCTATTCAAAAACATAAAATGGCATGTTCAATTCTTGTAAATGTGTTTTGGAAGATTATGAATTGAATTTGCCACCAAAATATGTTATGAAATACATAGCTAAGCTAGTGTGAAATTAATTGAAGTGCTAAAGAGTTAATTATGTCTAATAAACTGAAAGAAATGAGAGTCTCAATCTAAAAATATTATCACAAATAACTACCAAGTAATATTTTGTTAAAATATTTTTGCAATGATAAAAATGAAGTAAATAATTTGATGTGCCCATATTGTAGAAGGCAATTAGACTAATCTTTCATAATACTAGTACATAAGAATGTCCCTCTTTCTCTAAAAGATACTCATAGGATTGTTAAACTACTCTACACACAAGACTATCTCCAAGGAAGTAATTAAGGAATAAGATGACGACTAATATATTACATACACTCACATTAAAAAAATAACATAATAGCAAAGTAGTCATTGCACCAGTAAAACATAAAAGGTCATGACCCAGCTCATAACAGGAACACACAGATGGCAGAACTATCTTTAAGGTCGTTGGGAACAGCATAGCGTAATAAGATTTGTTCCTCTATGTGTGGATGTTTCCATGCATATTGTGTGTCATCATTGGATAATCACATTTTGCTTTCATTAAAAACATTTGCTATCCAAGGTCCCATTTCCAAACATGAAAACAGCGACCTTGGGAATGTTCATTTACTGCAACAATAATCAATGGTACTCTATGACATCATTTGTTGGCTTCTCACTAAACTTCGGTCACCATTTTACTTGCAGTGGGGCATGCAGATACCTAGCCATTTAGCTTCCATTGCATGGATTAGGTACATAGGCAGGGGCGGGGGGGATATAACTATTGTTTATTGATGGGGTAGCTGGGTGGGAAGAGGGAGAGGGATGGTAAGGCAAGACTCTGCACTACTACCCAGTAAGAAATGTGTGATTATGAAGACTGGAACACTTCCACGGACTAGGTAGATAGTTTGAGACCAGGTTAGAATATTAATTACCATTCAGACATGGGGAATGTAAGGCCATGCTGTTGCTGCACAGGATGCTGGGAGATGGGGATCAGGGAATGTCAGGCCATCCCATCACCACCACCACTCAAGATATTGATGAATGCCGCTGAGGGAGAAAGACAAGAGTGAACTTCTAACACCTGATTGACTAGCTTAAAACATGTACGTGACATAATTCCATGATAAGTTTGAAGTAGTTATTTGTCAAATTTATTTATAATTGCACCACTTTGATCTTTGAATCAATAACTACTAATACATATTTCATATTTTGCAAGGTGATTTTTGTTGAACATATGAAATTAATCACACCGTACGTCAATATCATGAAAGTAGGAAAAGAATGAAATATGTGACAATAATTAAAATAGTTATATAGGTTGAGGTCAAGTTCTAATGGAAGACGAACTGATCTTCTTAAAGGTGGCTTTTGCCTTTCTAGCTAGAGGCACAAGTGGCGGGGAAAAAATGCAGGCAATAAAAAGACAGATGGTAATGTTCTGTCCCATGAGGAGAGTGATGGAACTAAGATATGAGGAGCCGAGCGGTGAGAGTAGAAGTCTACTCCTCAATAGCAGTCCAACACCATAAATACTTCCCCATAACACAACTACAAGGAACATTAAGTACACCAGGACCACAAGTGATGAAGTAGCAAAACTGCGATTCTTGATATGTCTTGTTAGAACTGCCAGAGTTATCCCGACAAGTATAAGTACTACGATAGAGCCAAAAACTGCACTTAACCAAGTCGTCTCTTTGGCACATTTACATTCAAAATAAACTGCAATACCATTGTCACCATGATGACTAGAGTTGATTGTTAACTTGGTCACAAAGTATGGATCTATCAAAGTCCAAGCCATGGAGATGGACAAACTTGCCAGAGTTATTACTATAGTCCCAGCAACTAGCCAGGGAGTTGAAATGAAGGGCCCTGGGTCTAAGTAGTGTTCAAATATACGATAAATCCTCCATGTTTTCATCACTATGGGACCAAATGATATAGAGAATCCTAATGGAATTGTCCAAGCCCACACAAACTGGCAAAAATATTTCTGGTTGTGTATGAAGGGTGTGGCTAAAAACCATGCCCATAAGAGTGCTCCAGATATCAGTATATAAGTGCCAAAATAGGAGATGTTTAAAAGCTTTAAACTGGTTGCTTTCACTGAGAAAGTATTGCGCCTAACTATAGTCAAAATGTGCAGCATTATCACAAATACAAGCTCAACAGTCGAGATAAGGAGAAAAATGAAGCCTAAACCCCAGTGCTCACGTATTGCTATTTCATCAAAATAATCACGAATAAAATGGCCTTTTAAATTGCAGGCATCACTCCTGTTACAGCCATTTTCCCCATACAAATCTGTCTCAGAAAAGCCGTTACATCTTTTTTTGCCATTAGGACCCACAATTATAAGTGGATCTGATCCACAATCCAGAACTTGAGAAACCACTACTTCTCTTTGTATATATCCAGTGTTATTATCAAAGGAGACTTTACCGGAAATTCCATGAAACTCTAAATTATAGAACTGCTCCACAATTTGCTTTGCAATCTCCCTATTCCCATGTAAAACTTCAAAGCTGTCGTTATCTTTAGTCAATTTATCCAAAACTTTAGCCCATGCCCAAACAGCATCATACAAATTGGTGGCCCAGTTGGACTGGAAGGAGCTTCTGTTATTTGTCTTGGTGTAATTTTCTCTGTAAGTCTGATACCGATTATGATAATCCATAAAAACTGATTGATTTATTTTATTCGTGTCAGGAAGGAGGTTGTATATAAGAAGAAAGGATTCATTCAGAACTTTATTTTTCAAATTTTTAAATGTACACTTCAAAGGCTGCCTGTTGTATTCAAATACAATATCATCCCTAAAATCGCCAAGTCTAGATGAAGTGATTACGTACTGGTATCTTCTAGAGGTCATATTTAGTTCAAGTGCACGACACATAATTCTGCGTGTGAGAAAGATATTGGCCAGGACAAAGACCACTCTTACAAGCTTCAATTTGATGTCTTCCAAAGGTATGTGTGTTAAAGATACTGGTGAAATATACTCTACCTCCACATCGCAAAATTTCTTGGGTAGATGCTCTAGAAAGACTTCTTTAGTGCTGATATAGTACTGTCTGGTGTCATCAAACAAAATAGCAATTTTCTTCCATTTAGACTTTTCCAGCAAGTGGAAAAAGCCTTGGATGAAACTCTGAGTAGATCCAAGAACTCCTATTTGATATGGATATACAGCTCGGTCCTCAAGCCTTGGACTTCCAGCATCATGAACTGTAACTACACTTAACTCTGGCCTCCCCGTCAGGTTTGCGAGCGCCTTAGTGGAAGAGGAGCAGCCAGGACCGATTATACCCGCGAAGTGCATCTTATGCCCAATTGCTTGCGCAAAACTAGCGAGAGTAACGGGCGTGAATGTATCGTCACAGCCGTCGTAATGGTGGATAAGTTGGAGAGAGTAATTTGCCAGGGTGTCGTTGCACGCGTTGACATCATCAGCCGCCATATTTAACACCGGCTGAAGGTCATCTCCGGCATCCCAAGACGGTTTTAAGCCTATCTGCGGACGTGAATAAGGCAACAATGTTAGCAAATAAAATACTTTCCTGTCTGTGGTGGTTTCGTTTCTTCCTTTAGAATTGGTCCAGCAACATGCTGAAATTAAAAAGATGAACAACAACTTTAAATAACAATTCTTAAATATCATTTTGCGACCAGATTTGCAGTTGTACTTTCAAATTTGGCGTTTAAATAATGTACACAGCTTTCCGGTGGAAATTTCCTCAGATTAAACGGGGCACATGCGCACTGCGACTTTGCGTAAACGATTGCTTGCCACATGCACAAAATGTTTACTGAGACTGGTTGTCTGAACCACTACAGCTACTAGAATTTCCTAACATTTGCCATGCATGTTTTAGGCAACTCTACAAATTTTCACGAAATTGTTTGCCCTGGCAAATGCTTTGTTACATAAGCTGGAAAACAAATAATTGGAACTTGCTTGCAATTATTGTTGACAGCTACTGACACACTGCCTTAATAGAACAGAGAGTTTATAAATAGAAGTGTATTGCATCATGGTACATTCAAACTGTCCAATCTGATTGCTCAATTTGTGGTGAATATATTTCATACACACCTCCTAGGAAGTGAACAAGTAAACCGTCCAATCAAAATTAGTTTTTGTTTGTTTCCTATAGCCTAGAGCCATGGTACAAGTCGGTTGCACCACTTCAGTCAGTACGGGACTGGCGCTATACTCGGGCTTTTAGCCCTCGGTTGTGTAAATCCTGTATCAACCTCCACATTGTGATGTAACCTATACATTATATATATATATAACAATTCAAGCGGTCCTTTTTACACAATTATACCTTTTATCTCACCACAACCATCCCAAGTTGATTCAGTAAATATAGAACCTAATACCAAAAAAAAAATTGTTATAAATATTCTGGATTTTAACAAATCAGATAAGATTGACTAATTTATTATTCTATTGTGAAACATGATCTTGTGCAAGTCCACCTGCATTGTTCCAGCCTTAGAGAGCTGCAGGATGCTTCTCTCCCATATCGTAGCCTATGAGGCTTTTTCTGCCAATGATTTCTCCAATGAAAAACCAGCAGATCACTTCAGTTGTCACAAGAGCATTCTTGGTGGCTTGAGTAACTGTCAAGTCCATATATCTCCCTGTCATAGCAGAATTAAAGAGATTGCCAAACCCTTCCTTAATGACAGGCCATTGAGCAGGGCTTGGAGGCCCTAGTTCCACTCGTGCATGGCCCCAAAAAGTTTGCAAGTGAGGCTGGGAAGCTCTTGCCATTTCTTCAAAGGTAAAAAGATAATATCACAAAATCTTAATTAAAGCACATCCTATTATGCATGAAAAAAAAAAAGGTTAACTTGCTACTCACTTGTACTGGTGTTCAGCAGGCCAGTTCCTAGCCTAGTTCCCAAAGACACTAGCCTAGCAGCCATATAGCCTTCGGATGTAGCTTGTCACCAGGTAAACCAAAGGACTGGTAATTGGCTCCTCCTCGACCCGATCAAAACAAAGCAAAGGGGGGCGTGCGAAATCGTCACGTGATCAAAGTGAGTCGCGCAAAAATTCATACGTATATGGAGGAGGAAGCAGTCCCTGTTCAGTTTAAAAAGTCCAAAATCAAACGTAATAGAACCGAAAGAAGAAAAAGAGAGCGTCCATCCTCGGATGAAGGTCTATCTTATGCACAATGAGCGGTGGAATCACCAAAGCTAGTTGCTAATCAGTAATTTATTGGAACATCATACATGCACCTGTTAGCAATCTACTAGTCCACAATACTTGGCACATACATGTGATATGTCATCAGCTGACACATATTTCAGTAACTTTTCGTGTTCTTGTATTCTTTATTTTTTGTTAGACAGTGATGATGAAGAAAGTGCAGTAGTGCGTAATGAAGACAGAAGAGGGAGAGACCGCAGGGTCCTGCAGAAGACCAACACCAAAGCTATCAGCAGACCTCAAGGTTTGATGTGACGCTTCATTAAACTAGTAGGAATGATAAAATTTAAGTTCTATTTTTTTCCCTTTTTTGGGGGGGGGGGGAGGAGGAGGAGGAGGTGTGATTGGTTGTTTTTTGTTTTTTTCAGTATTTACAGCATTTGTTCTCATATGTACTCAAATGTAGTCTTAAAAGTGTTTTTTCTATTGATGGCGGTACCTTACACAAATGTCACTGGATGTTTCCGTGTTGCTTATTTGTCTGTCATCTCGGGCACAGACAGTGACAGTGATGGGGACTTGGAAGGACCCCACAAGCAGAGTGGTGTGACTTTGTCTTACAAGTCATTGGAGAAGAAAGACAGAGAAGGGCCCCAGGACATGGGGGCCACTTCTATAGTGCAGATTGACACTGAGGTTCAGGTGAGATGACACTGTGTGGGGTTTCAGAGGTCATCTAGTAGTAGTCACTGTAGTGTAGGAGACATAGGTCTTTGGATAGTCAAGGTCCTGTATTTAGTGACTTAATGAGACTAAAATTCTTTCAGTGGCCCGTTGCTTCTCTCTAACTATCTGCCATAAATGAACGATTACAGCCATTGATAAATTATAGCATGCTTATGACAAGGAGTCAGTCAGCCCACAAATGCTTGAGCAAGCCAATTACTGTTAAAAGTTGTGTCATAGTTGATAGTGTTATAGTAAATGGTGCACATATTCAAAGTGTTTATTGTTGGTTAATTTACAGGCAAAGAAGAAAGATGCTGCCAGTAAAAAGTAAGTTACCTTTACGATTCCTTGTGGTTGTAATACATGTTTATTTATGAGCATGCCCAAACCCTTCCATTGCCCGAGGCTTCATGTTATGCTTACAGACAATGCCACTTAGAGTTCTGTAATTAACAAACTGTGAAAATGAACTGTCATATGTGTTTTGTCTTGCTAGTGACGTGAGTCAACGTGGTGTGTTGTATTGTGGATTTATCCGTGGCTGGTTATTATCACAGGCAAAACTACCCTGAGAAAACCCCTTACCGCATGATAGTTTACATGTAATAGTTTGTCGGGAATTGGTTTTCTTTTTTTGTTCTTGTTTTTGTTTTTATTGTTGTTGTTGTTTTTCAAACTATGTATTACTATTATTAGTTTTATTATTTTGTTGTTACTATTACTACTACGTATCATTGCTGTTGTTGTTACTATTGCTGTGGTTACTATAGCTGTTGTTGTTATTATTACACCAAGCCTGTACTTAGTGGTGCTATGGCACTCTCACAAAAGAGCTGTCAATGCAGAAGCTCAATGCACTGCAGAGCTGTGACAGCCTGACGGTGTGTATTGTACGGCTGATCCTGGTATAAATAGCAGTACTTAGTAAGGTGACATGTCTGTCATGCTGATTGTTGACAATTGGTCGTTGAATTAGATAATTTTGAGCAGATTTAGGATAGAACAGGAAGAAGTCAGCGGTAGGTAACACCCCCCCCCCCCCCCCCCCCCCCCCCCCCCCCCCCCCCCCCCCCCCCCCCCCCACAAAAAAAAAACAAAAAACAAAAAAAAAATTCAAAAAAAAAATTTAAAACAAAAAAAAAAAATTTAAAAAAAAATAAATAATAAATTTAAATAAAAAAAAAAAAAAAAAAAAAAAAAAAAAAAAAAAAAAAAAAAAAAAAAAAAAAAAAAAAAAAAAAAAAAAAAAAA
>WLWI01004063.1_pt1 | contig 12440 bp, 13 predicted proteins | sample 6701501 | NCBI WGS metagenome assembly WLWI01 (sample SAMN12718690, study PRJNA515312) | sponge metagenome | isolation source: marine sponge | host: Mycale hentscheli | place: New Zealand: South Island, Marlborough, Capsize Point | collected 2014-11-01
GCATCTCTCCCTCTTTGAAAGATATTGTAGATCTCACTGAAAACAACAAAGCTGTTCTCACAGATATGATGCTTCAGGGAGAACAGTATCTTCTGAGAAATGCTGATCAAGTGGATATAATTGCACGGTCATTACTAAGCCATCGTCACAGACAATAAACATCATTTATATTGTTGCACATAATATATAATTTAATAGTATAGTACTGTGTTATGCTGGAAATTTTATAAAATATTTTCTCAGGTGCTTGATAATTAAGCCTGATACATTTCACTGATATAAAATAAAAATAATACAAGTATATAATTCCAGTTCAGAGAAGTCCCTATTACACTTAGCAAATGAGCTTCTAAAGCTGGGTAGCTGCAGTACCTGGTGGAGTGGGTAGGGAGTTGGGGTGGGGGGAAGGGGGAGTTAGGGAGGAGAGTTTGTAAACTACCACTTTACAAACAGTCAGTGGTCTATTGGTCTCATATTAGAGCAGTCATTTGAATGCACTGTTGAAGCATAACTGGGACTATTGTTACACTGACAAATAATTATTGACAGAACACATGGAGAATGCCCACTAGTATAGGAGACTGCTTTTGGAAATCACATAGTAACACAACACGAATCTTATACTATGTAAAGTAATGAAAGTAATCAGGAGTAGTAAACATGACCATCACGCAAAAACAATGCCAATAATTTGTTTCAAGTACATTTACAGTTAACAATCCTCACTTGACTTGAGCTATTAATTTGTCCAGTAATCTTGAGTTCACTCGCTGTTTAACTGACATTTTCACAATTCAATCCTTTTGTAATCCTTTTGTCAAATGTTGGCAATCACTTCAGTTGTCAAGATTAACTTCTAACGTTTTTTTTTTGTGTGAGTTGATATAGAATAAAATGATTTTGAATCGATGTACCCAGCTCATCGATGAAATTTTGGATTTTTAATCATAGCAATATCAGCGTGACTGTCTTCATAAGCGATAGTTAGTAGTTAGCCAAAATAAATTGTTATGGATATGTACCTAACTTTTAAATGTAACTGACTTGGTAGAGCAGGATCAGGAGCTAGAGCAGTAGCTAAATTTATAAAAAATGTAGCCTTTATGTCTTGAAAACCATTTAACCATTTCACTACAAAACAAATATCGCACCAAAGGTGCGAATCCTCAGCGCTATTAAAAACTACCTAACTATTACTATGTAATCTCCTTCCAAAAGAACAAGCAATCTGTTAGTTATCTTAATGAGGCATCAAAATAGCTGACCAATGAAAATGTTTCATCCAAACGCTGTCTTCATAAGAGAAGAAGCTAAACAGGCGAGAACACTCACCGATGTACATTTTCAACGCGAAACTCCACTTCTTTCAACCCCGTTAACTTCCCTGAGCATAAAGCGAACTACACCGCTGGCTGCAAGAAATTATTTGCTTACACGATTGTGACGTGGCCCTAGGGGGCATTGCCTATAAAAGCTGGTACCTACGCGGAGCTGTAGGTTTACCGTTTTCTCAACGATTAGCACGAAATTAATAAAAGTAGCACAATAAAAGCAAACGGACAGACAAACAGACAGACAGTTAGTTTTAGTACTTCTTCTATATCATGTTGAAGATTTAGTTAGTTATACTACATGACTTAGTTTTGGTTAATTTACGTTGTCTCTCAAATTCTTCCTGGTAGTTTTCTCAAATAACTTCAAAAATAGCATATTTCTATGAAATTTTCGATATTATAAATAAAGTATAATATATTTTATATAGTTTGAATAATTGCTTATGGCAATTTATACCTTCATTTAATAATGACGTAATTCAAGGTGATTGTTTACAATAAATATTGCTTATTTTTAGTTTTGTCATTCACTTTACTGGTAGTTTAATTATTATTGAAGTTACAGAACCAACAGATGATGTGTGGTACTACACCAGCTGTTTCAAAAACACAAAATCACAATGTCATTTATAATTATACATTGATGGTATACACTCTTAGCTATATGTTTGAAACTGCTACACATATGTTAATAAAAATATTAAGTAAAAACAACAATTAATGATAAGATATTTTATAATAAATTCAAAACGAAGAAAAAGGAATAAAAATACTGTATAATAATTCAGCCATTCTTAGCTGAAAAAATAATGTTCAGGTAGAAACATAAACATTCTGGTCCAAATATACCCATCGACAAGTACTCTGAAACATCAAATCTCCAGCATCAAACAAGGAATAGGATTCCTTGTCGTAAAAGTTGTCAGCTCTTATATCACGAGAAGGTATTATTGTTGACTTCAAGGGCAGATGCTGCCACCAGAGGCTGTCTCAAAGATCCAGGCAATATTGAGGAGTTATGGATTTAAGGTCGGCCGTTATCTCTCATAAGCTAGACCTGAGGTTCTAAGTACTGGCTAATGATTGACTTTATTAAAATTAAGTAACAAGAATCTGGGTTTAAGTTCAAGAACTAAAAGACTGACTGTTGGGGTATGCTGGCCAGTCAGTTTACATAGAAATAACAGGTGCTCAAATATGATTCCTTGAGAGTTATCTGCCAAACATATTGCCAAATATGGGTACAACAATGGAAGGGCAAGTGTGAATTAGTATTAGGGTGAAATGAAATGTAATTAGTGATCTGTTATAATAAAATATGTAAACACAATGAAATTACTACGTAGTTAAGTAAACAATTGTTAAATTAAAAAGCATAAAACAAACATGTGAGAATGGGGTTGTGACATGTGCGACTGGAGATGTGGTCTGTGGAATCTCCACCACAGGACTGTTGAAATAGAGACACTGAGTGGACAGAGTAACCACAAGTTTGTAGTAACTGGTGAAATATAGAATGTAGTCACAGTTCATGCTTGAATCTCTTCTAATTTAAATTAGGACAATGAACCTATACTTGAAAAATGCAATCCAAGGATTAGTGAAGAAGAACACTTAGAAAATTCAAAAACATCAATCTGAACTGTGGACTAAGTTAGTACAAGATATACGCCGATCTATGCTAACAGTAACAAATAAAGCACAAACTTTGATATTGTATTATTTCAAATTTTTGTTTATAAAAATCCTTTCTATTTAATTTATTTTACTGCAATCTACTTTACTTTTATTCTCAGTAATTCGTAGGAATTTATCATTCATCAATCTTGTGGTTAGATTGAAATTAGGGTCCAGTCCCTATGGTAGAATGACTTCCTCCCACATGAAGCTACCTTATTCATGCTACCCTAGACTTGTTCACGTAACCCTACCCTAATGCATTTTCCTTCATTCACCATAATCTTATTCATGCAATTACATTCACATATAACTTGAACTTATTGAACCCATACCTATGCACACAAGTTCATCCATGTTATTTCCCACCTCACCTTTTGGCAGGTTTGGTATATATTGGCCAGCCTCACTTTATTGTACAGAGCTCACTTTGTCTAAATACACTAGCCTAAGGCTCTGCCTAACTTTCCTCTCTAAAGAATTAGAACTCTGTCTGGGAGGTATCCGTGGCTGATTAACCTAAGGATAAGAAGGGCTTGCCTCAACTTGTTCCGAACCTAAGTTGACGCTTGGACTAGGAAGCTCCTTGACTGGAGTGCGGTGTATTCTGACAGTGACTTCTCTGGTGGCAGCTACTGTCTAGGCTCATGACCTAGCTCATTCAGTCCCCCCTTAAAAACCCCTTTCATGTACAATTAGTTCATTAGACATTTCAAACCTTAAAGGTCTTCTTCAGTTTGAAAACACCATTTTTTCAAAGGGAAAACTGTGTAGAACACGGTGAGAATGTTAATTAGACAGAGAACAAGGAAAATAGAAAAAAAATGAAGAAGGTAATAGTAGTGACAACAATCACGGTGAAAGGTCATGGCAATATTCCTCCAGCTAGACATACGTGTACGGTGCTTCCTAAGAAGTATACATGATGAATGCTTTAAAACGTGCATATCAATGTCATATCAACCTTCTTACAAATGAGCAAATATTAATAATCTATCATTCTAATCTATATACTGATTATATGTTAGCTAAAGTTTTATTACAAAGGATTGCCATAATAATATGCTTTCATTCCGCCAAAATTTGGCTTTTGATTACAAAATGTGTTTAAGCCAGGAATCCAGCAAATATATAGTTAGCTATTATGTCTTAGAGTCTGGCATAACATAGCCAAGTATTTTAAAATTATTTATATTATATATATATATATATATATATATGTACTTATTACATGAGTCAGAGTATGATATGGTGAAATATTTCATGAGCAGGATAATTTATTTTCAGAGCCAGAGGTGAGTGAAAATAAAGCCTAAGAGTGAAATATCTAGCCATATCTCTCTGATGAGTGTAATAAGTGGTTTATTCTACCCTAGATACCTTCACTGCTGTAGTTGTACCAGAGGACTGGTAACTCACAGGTAAAGTTGGTTGTAGGGGCTACCCACACCCCCAGCTGATATTTTAGCAGCTGCTCTAACCAGGTTGAGTAGGCTGTACCAGAGGAAGGTATCCTGAATCAAGTGTTGCTCATGCCTTACGAATACGAGATCCATCAATCACATCAACAATTGCTGTCTTTAGAGGTGTCAGTAGAATTGGTGGAGTATCAGCCAGCGACTTACGAAGTGCCGGGCGTGGCAGGTAGGATTGGTGAGGCAACACTAGCTGAAACTTCAGTGGACACAGATGCTGTAGGGGATGTTGGCGCAGTGACAGCTGGAGTAGATGCTGGAGTTGATAAGTGTTTTGGGGCCACCTCTCATGAAGAAAGGTATGATGACGTTTATTGCATTTGCGGCAGTAATAAGCAGATTGACAATTGGAGGCAGTGTGGGAGTGGCTCAGGCAGTTTGAGCAGTGTTTGACTTGGCTACGTTTGTTAACATCATAAGATAAAAAAATGGGACAACGAGCCATTGAAACATGTTCTGTACTGGAGCAAACGGAACAGGAAGGTGTTGCATTGACCTTTAATGAGACGGTTTTAGCTTTATGTGAGGAAGGAGCAGATTTGAAGTTCAATTTTAATGATGATTTTGACGAGTCAATCTTGTCTGCATCCATATGTTGTTCATGGTTCTCAAAAAGCGCTAGGAGCTCATCCAGTTTTGGCATGTCGGATTTTCCTCATGCTGCATCATGTCTGGTCCATTCAGCCTTAAGCCTTGAGTCCAAACGATCTAGGAGGACAACAGCCATGATGTGATCAGCAGTCCATCCGTTGAGTCGTTGCATGGCACGGCGATGTGAAGTGAAGGTATTTCGGAGGTTTTGTAAACTGGTTCTGGTGTACGTATACTTTCTGGAGATAGCAAGGCACGTACATGCAATGGGTAGATCTGTTGTGGTTGACCATAGTGTTTGGCCAAAAGCAGCCATAGCGGCATCGTAGCTTCCGTCTCCTTCATAATGATGAGTAACTATGTCTTTCGCCGCATCAGTTGTCATGGAGTCTAGGAGCAGGCAGCAATGCTCAGTATCAGAAAGATGGGACTGTATCTCAATCATACTGGTAAATAGAGAGTTTAATGTGATCCAGTCTGTTGGTTTCCCAGAAAAGGTAGGAGCTTTCAGCTTGATCCCATGTGTCTTAACAGGTGCAGGCATTTCTATAGCAGTAGTGGGACCTTTAGATGGTGTTCTGGAATGTTCATCAGCAAGTCGTGCACACTATCTTGAAGACTGCGACATAATACTGCGACTTAATACTGACAATACTTCATCACTGGCATAGTCCAATGTGGAAGTTTGATATTCTGAGACCTTGAATTTTAGATTGTCAATTTTGGAGAGAAGAGCAGGAGTAGAGATGGGAGTGAGTTCTAGGATGGAATGAAGGGAATCACTGAGAATTGTTCCTTTTTGGTAGAAGGAGAGTCTTTCCACCCACTCTACAGCTTTATATTTCATAGTGGCTGGCTTGGATGTCCTGATCTTTAGATGTTTCTGCTGCAATCTTGTCGTCATCTCCTCATGCAGATTCAAAGAACAAATCATATCTTGATTGGAGGGCATCAAGGATTCTAGATGTTTCAACTGCAGACTGATGAATCTGGCGTACAGAACTAAGCTTCAGATTATGAAGGGATTCACCATCAAAGCCTTGGAGATGGCACTGAAGTTTTGTCATTTGCCCACGATGAGTAAATCTTTTGGACTTGACCAGGTTGAGATCCGTTAGTGCTTGAATGGAATGGACCTCCTCAGCCATGCTTTGTAACCAGCACACTTGGCAATGAGCTAATAAGGTGAAATCTGGTAAGGTGAAATCTAAAGCTCAGAGCACAAGCAAGCCAGAACTCAGAGACGATGACGAGAGAAATTTGGAGTTGAGCTGCACTTGGACGTCAGCAGGACGAGGCGGAGCTGATGATCGTTGTCGGCGTCGGATCCGGCTCGAAGGACCATGAACATGAGTCCTAAATCTACGAGCTCCGGTAAGGGGTCGAAGGACCAGGAATCTCAATTCACCACGTATCAACTACAAGTCGTGCGCAGCGCGCAACTACCTCGGACTCAGCGAGACGGATACTTTGCCGTCGTTGCAGGTTTGGCCGGAGACAGCAAGCAGTACAACTTATTGGCAGAACTGATCTTCAAATAATGCATACAACTACAACACTTATACAGTATAGGAGTGACAACACAAAAAGGTCAATGGTTTGAGGAAAACAGGAAGTTGGTAAAGGTGGATTTAATGTTTACGGGAATAGGAAAGGGATGACAAAGTTAGGAAGGAATGACAAAGTTAGGAGGGTTAGATCTGTGTTCTTTCAGAGGATGAGGGTTTGGTAGGTGGGTGTGGCCTCCTCTACTTCTTGTTGTTGTCCGGGTTGCTGTCAGCGAACCCGGACATGGCTATATATTTCACTCTCAGGCTTTATTTTCACTCAGCCTCTGGCTCTTGAAATAAATTAGCCTGCTCATGAAATATTTCACCATATCACACTCTGACTCATGTAATAATTACTATTTATATTCATATAAATTTCATAACCTGAAGTTGTATTTTGAGCTTTTTTTTTTTTTTAATTTTGCATGTATGTATATATATATTAGATCCAGTGTGCAGTATTTAAAAAAAAATTTTTTTTAAACATTTAAAGATTTCATATGTTTAACATCGAGACAACTAAAACAGTCTCGAAACTTCAAAAATTAGACAAAAATAAAATTAGATTGACACTTTCTCACCTAAAGGGGTCTGGAAAAAAACAAAGGAAAAATGTGAAAAAATATTAGTTGTCGCCAGGGATTCGAACCCAGGGCCACTGGCTTTACCCACCAGTGCTCTAACCACTGAGTAAGATTTTTTCACATTTTTCCTTTGCTTTTTTCCAGACCCCTTTAGGTGAGAAAGTGTTAATCTAGTTTTTATGAAGGGTCAGAACTTGTTAAAAATAAAATTACAAAACTTAAAAACATGGACAAAAATAGACAACCACAAAACTAAAAATAAAATAGACAGAAAAAAAAATGCTACCAAGACACTTAGACAAAAATTAACAATCACTGAACTTAAAAATTACACAAAAAATAAACAGTTAAGGAACTAAAAAAAATTAGACAAAAAAATAGCTAGCATGAAACTTAAAATATAACCATCACAGAACTAAGACAACAATTAACAACCATGGAACTTAAAAAAAAGTATACAAAATTGAACAAAAAAAAAATAGAACTAAAATCACAGTAAACATAAAGTAGCTAACAACAAAAATTAAAAATACAATAATAAATAAAAACAAATTCAAAACAATAAAGTTTAAACTTGAGTTTAAAATTGTGGTGGAGCTTGAAAGGTAGGATAGTTTTGCTGATAACCATAATATGCCACACCTGCAGAGGTAAGTTATTTCAACAGATAAAATGGAACACTGTAGTTAAATGTATACACATACCAGTTGGATAGGTTGTAGAGTATGGACTAACAACACATGATAATGGCTGCCCATATGATGGTGGAACAGGGCTAGCTCTGAGTTCCAGTTCTGAAATTCTGGAATGTTAAAAATTATACATTTGTATATAAAAAATAATAACAAAATTATATACCTCTTATGGCATTCGGTCACTTCTCTCTGGCTCTGGTAAAGATCTTCCTCTGTCTTTTGTAGAGCATTCTATTAAGATTTTAAATTATTTTAATTTATTTGTGTAACTGTGATATCAAACTTGTCACCTTCTAAACAATTTTTCATACCAACGCGTACACATCCCCACATCTTTTATATCATCCCTTACCCGTTCCCTTAATTGTATTCATCCTGGTAGGGTGCGTTATTAAGAATAAAGTTTGCTCTTTGAGAAAGACACGCTTACATTAACATTTGCATTATTCTCACGTTTCTATCAATGCTCTCTTTAATCTCATTATTGAGTTTTGTTATGTACGATAATTCCATGTTGATCGTGTCCTTTTCAAGTTTTTCTATTTTGTCTTTGAGTTGCTGGCATTCATTGATCTTGCTGACATCTTTGAAATCAGTCATCACATACTTGCATGTATGAACTCCATGTTTACTATGCATCGTATATTTGTAGTACTCCTCTACCACTTCCGACCGCGCCCTTTCCTTCATCAGTTCCTTCTTACATTCCTCAAGCTCTTTCTTTATCTTCTCTTCATCTTTGGCTGCAATAGCATCGAAAATAAAGGAGGACTTATACTCATGAGGTACTTACATTGAAGAGTTTCTATTTGTGAAAGTGTCTCCTGAAAAGATGATTTGAATTGATCACGCTGTAAATTGGCTTCATAGAGTTCCTTTTGTATCTAACAGAGCGTACAAATTGGTATTTACTAACTTAATATATACCTTGAGATGACACTGACATTATATAAAGTGATGGTTAAGACTACCTTGAAATATTTAAGTTGTAGCCACCAAAATCTACAGAATGAGTAATTTTCTGACATTCTAAAGTTTTACCTGATGTATTTGTTGGTTGTATGTATTTTGCTGTATTTCCTGTTGGTGTCTGGCCTCCTCTAACTGGTCATTAGTGGCCTCCAGTGCTTTCAAGTCTAGCTTCATTCCATTTACTGCTTTAATAGAGTATTCTTTCTCAGTTATTAGCTGAGAATTTTCTTTCTAAAGACAATAAATTGTTTATCATATCTATATTATCGTAATACAAAGTCTATTTAAATTCAGTATTCATCCAAATGCATATGAATACATTCATTTTAAGTACTTTAGACTCAAACAAATACATAGAACTTAAAATAACCACAAACAGGAAATACATTGGTTGTTAGAGGGAACTCTAACATAATGGTCTCTGGATTGAGAAAATCATCAATAGTTTTCCTTTTGGAAGACATCTTAATGCCTTTCACAATAACTATCTTAAAAATTCTCTCAATCAAATTGATCAATATATACATATAATATTCAATGCATGGTCTAATTTATTTGTACTTTAAATTATTATTATAGCAGAGTTTTCAAAGGAATTAGAAGTTAGCAATTTCTGACTTGCCGTAAATTTTAGGATTTCCTGTTCCAGTTCTTCCTTTTCTAGTTTCAGTTTTCGTTCTTTATCTGCCATGTTTCTGATGAGGACACGTAGCTCTGATATTTCTTCATCATGCCCACAACTATGTTCAACTTCGTGAACAATTGATTTCCATTTTTCTGCTTCTCCTGCATACAAGTAATACTCTATCAAGCTTTACTTGTACATTACTTCAATCAAAAAACTGGAATTCACATTCTAAGTTGACTTACTTTTGATCTGTTTAATATGCATCTTCAAACTTTGGTTGTATAATGAAGTCCAAATTATTATTAGTATTAACATAATGACAACTACTGCCATTACGAATTGAGCAACATTGTTCTAAATAAAGGAGAGTATCATCATAACACGTGCAAAGAGTATTGAGTGGATTTAATCATCAACTTACGAGCATATAATCTTGGAAAAAACAATAATAGATGTCAATAATATCTACTATAACTTCAAATCCTTGGAACATGACAGGTGGTAAAGATGACTTGCCAGCAGTTTCTTTGCCTTCTTCAATAACTTGTTTGTCCTTGTTATTCACTTTGTGTTCATTGTTTAATTTTTCTTTAGTATCGTTCTAATTATAAGTTCAGTGAGATGTCAGTTAGGATATACATAGTAGACTTACCACTACAGCAGGTACACAGAACATATCATACAGTACAACTGAGTCAGGTAAAACATATCCTCGCTCACCATTAATCTAAAACAATGATTATTAATAATAACAACAACACCAACGATTACAATAAATATTACAACAAGAACAATAATAATTATTTATTCTATGATGATGATAACAGTTTCTACAAATTAAATAGTCATTTAATACAATAAATATAGCAATAATAAATGTTATATTTTTAATGTTCAGTAATAGTAAAACAATGAGTTTGAAGGATTGCGCCCGGGGCCTGACTGAGGGTCACTGTAATAATTTATCGGCAACACAAAAAAATGTACTTCAGCTCGTTTCTGTTGCCTTCATGAATGAGAACAACCTCACCAGATAGTATTGCTCTAACACCACTACAGTGATGAATAAAGCTATACTATCTGGTGAGGTTCACAAGTCAAGCTATTGCTCTAATCAACAATTGCCCACTTTTGACTGGGATGAAGTTACTGGTCACAGTAAGCTTTGTACAAGTAAAACAGAAACAGATTTTTCCTTAGCTGAAAGAATCAAGACGTATCACACAATACTCAAATATTATTTGTGCATGTCACTCTATTTGGACGTAGAAGGTTTTGGACAGTCACATTTAATTTTATTGAGGGTGTCATTATTTAAGGGTGATACCACTTTCATCACATGGCAGTTACTAAGCAAAAGGTATAAAATCCCACTAACGAGTCTCAATTGAGATTTTGGTATATATGTTATGGCAAAAATCAAAGAGGTCAATGCATGTCCATCCCTGGAGGCTACTTTAAAATGTAAACATTAGCGCGGGCACAAGAAATTTAGGAGAAAGACTTCGAAATAAATGCTAGAAAAAAATAAGGACAAAGAGCTACGGAGACTGAAGAGGAAAGATGTTCACAGTTAGGTCTTACAAACTTGGCAGAGTTCATTTTATATTCTATTAGTGGCGGTGGTAAGTTACCTTGGTTAATGCATTGTTTGTCCTAGCTATACGCCTTGCATAACAGATTTGTTCTTACTTGAAAATACAATTTACAATAGTCTATTGACTAAGAGAACACAATATAATGCTTTATCTACTAGAGATCAGGTACATTAGAGGATTTTCAATGGAGTGTATTTTGGAAAGTCGGCTTTATAAGCAGAATTCTTTGGTTTAGCGATCCTTACCCATCTAGGAAATGTGATTGCTTACCCCTAGAAAATCAATTGCCCAACAGTCAAGTCGCGGAGGGAATATGATATAAGTCTTGTGCTGGTATATCCAGTGATCAAATGTATATATGTGTGTACAAGTGATGTGTGTTGTTAAAAAATAGCACAATAAATTAACAAATACATTCCACTAACAAGAAATATTATTATAACCACACCATATTCAAATTTGAATTTCAGTCAGACCAGCTTACTCACCATTTGTGCTGTAGCACATCACTAGTAGTAGTAGTAATAATAATAATAATAATAATAATAATAATAATAATAATAATAATAATAATAATAACAATAATAATAATAATAATAATAATAATAATAATAATAATAATAATAATAATAATAATAATAAAAATAATGATAAATGGGTATTGTAGTACACTTTACTGTCTGATGATGACTACCAGATGACAGTGGTGTGTTCATGAATAATTTATTAGATGAGCTGGGTTGGTAAAGCGTCTCATCAACAAGTAAGAAGGAAAGCTGACTACATGGTGGAGTGTGTGTAGCTCATTGTTGGTAAAGTGTCATCAGTAACAACAACTTTTAAATGACAATTGTCAGTGATGTATGTATTCATGAATATATGGATCCAGAAAAGTAAAGCGAATGGATTTCAAATGATAGAGGATAAAAGCAATGGATAAAAATATATTCCAGATAACTGTATTCTTAATTCGCCAAAAAAATATTACATTAAGCACCACTGCATGGTGGGGTACTTGCTAGTATTAATTATAGCAACAACAATAGCAATTAATTGTTCTACTTTGTATGAATTATCAACAATATTAAGTTGTACAATAAATCAAGGTAGGTGAACTTACTTCTACTTCCAAAATATCTTTATCATTGATCTTTAATATCGCAAAAACTTTTACAGCCGTATTTTTTTCATATCTTAGATAACCAGGACAGTCTTCCTGATAATCCACAAGGGTTTGTCCTGTAGCCATGGGAACTATTGGACACAATAAAATTATGCTTAAAATTGTATTTAATTTGAACCATCATTTTTCAGTTAGTTTCGATTCAATAGACTG
>WLWI01004065.1_pt1 | contig 12436 bp, 7 predicted proteins | sample 6701501 | NCBI WGS metagenome assembly WLWI01 (sample SAMN12718690, study PRJNA515312) | sponge metagenome | isolation source: marine sponge | host: Mycale hentscheli | place: New Zealand: South Island, Marlborough, Capsize Point | collected 2014-11-01
CACTCAGCTAGTTAGCTATATTTTACATTACTACATCAATACATTTATATTGACATTATGTTGAGAGAAACTTGAAAAAATATACATTAGATCTTGCTAAGCAATGCTTGTATCCTTATATGCTATACGATCATACTTTACATTTTAGTTTTAAAATAGTAATGTCCTTAACATGTCAGTCTGCCTCATTCACCCTCACCCCAACACTATATAATACATTTAGCATTATTAACTTCCATGTAATCTGTTGTATGAATCTGAAATCACTATTAGTGTGTGCTTTCTTATGATATTATAAGCTTTTGCTCGTGCTATTCCTAGGATTGTTTTTCTCTTGGTGTGAACATATCAAATGAAAGTAGTCGTAAATCATTAATGAGCATAATATTATTGGTAAAAATAAAAGGAACTGCCATAAGCACAATATAACATAAGTAGCATATTATTTATCTAGCTAGCTAAGCTAGTTTAGTATAAAATTAAAGATAATTTCCCTCATTTTAAGCTCTGTTAGAAGGCTAACTCACTGGTTTAAGCTTTGCCCATTTCTCCTCTAGGTTTGCTTGTAGAAAGTAGCTTTAAAAAAACGCGAGAACAAACATACTACACAGTTTTAGTAAATTAAAGATAATTTCCCTCATTTTAAGCGCTGTTAGAAGGCTAACTCACTGGTTTAAGCTCTGCCCATTCCTCCTCTGCTCTGCCACTTCAACCCGCTCGCTCCACTCCTCAGTAACCAGTTTAATAAAATGGGGATACCCATATTTCCGCAGGGATACCCATATTTCCCGTAAATATAGGTACGGGCGTACCTATATTTCTGGAAGTATGGGTATGGGGGCACCCATTTTTTCGTAAATATAGGTACCCGGGACACCCATATTTGGGGATACCCAAATTTACTTGACACCGGTCCAAAATAGAACCGGAATAGTCTATAAGAGTTACAGGCGACTTGCTCTATATAACACTTTTTTGTTTGTTTGTTGCTATTACTGTTTATTTGTTGTGTATGTAGTGGACATTGTCATCACTTCAAGTTTATATTTTTGCATGTGTGCTATTCTTCTTAAAAATGTTTTCACTTTGACAAAAGTTCAGCTTACTTCTGAGTAATAAATTGTGTGTTTATTTGCTTTTTGTTCATGTTCTTTTTTCTTTTTCTTTTTCTTTGTTTTTCCCTTTGTCTTTCGCTCTTCTGTATTGCATCAAATGACATTTGGTAGTATTTAAATTACTCAATTCTCCTATTGTTTTTGCAAATTTTTGTGATCTCATCTTTTTCTTATCTCGTGGTGATTAGACCTTTGTCAGAATGGAAGTTGTGTGTGGCGGAGTGATTGTGATAGTTAAGTTTCTTTGTTCGTGGATTGGCACTTTTTTTTACAAAGTTATCTTATGTTATTCGCCAAATATACTTCATGCATAGTTTACACAGAAAAACACATTTTTTAATTTTTAATGTGTTGTTGTTTACCAGTTCATTTCTTTTAATGGGTATTGTTTACAGCCAATTTTTGTAATTTTTTTATTATCCTCAGAAACTGATTGGCTCATTATGGGCAGAAGGTGAGAAGTAAGTGCAGAAACCAGAGTAGCTCGGGATGATGACAGACAGCACATCAAGCGTGGCCCTGGATAATGGATTCATCAAACTCTTCAAAACTTTTTAAAACTTTTTTATTATTATTAATTTTTTTACCACATACCTAGCTAAGAAATTAATCAGTATTGCTGTCAAAGAATTCTATATAATATCATGTTATTAAGAAAACATTTGGAATACATATAGTATACATAGTATCTATACACTGCATGCTGTGGTATGACATCATCAAGAATACACAGGGTATACTCCAGCAACATACACACATAGTATGGTGTACACCTGGTGTAAGGTAATGCACAGTACTCCAGTAATACAGTCTTACGAAATATACACACTGGTGACGGAAGTAAGATAGAGTCACTGGAGTATGCCACGTGTATAACAAAAGTATGACTTTTATACACTGGTGTATTATATCCATTGCATGGTGTTGCTCATTACAGAGTTCACTGTTAAATGTTCCACTGTAAATGCATTTATGGAATATTTTGGTGTGTAATAATATACCCAGTATAGTTAACCTGGTATATACAGTTATAATAATATACATTAGTTTGTATACTAAGTGGCCAAAAACAGTATTTGTAACATCGGTGAACTATGTACGAGCAATCGTCCCATACACCATTTGAGGACTACCATGCAGCAGTTACCAGCACCAAGTGAGCATGTGAAACATCTGATAGTAAACTCTCTAAAGTGAATTACCTCTCTGTTTAGTGAACTTCACTTTGCCCTCTTATACCCATTCCAGTAGAAAATGCATGGCCCCGCTCCCCCTCCTTAAAACTAATATGAATTTTCTGTATTAATAATTATAATTAATGCAATACATGATATTTGGAGGCAATTTATAAACAACCTTCAAAGGCAAATTAACTGATTTGTGAACTGTGAACCTGGTCCCAAATTGTTCTCAGTTCAGAGGTTCTACTGTATCAATTATAGTGCATGTCAGAGAACTCTTGGGATTTCATCTAACCCCAACATCAGTTGGGCAATCACCTCCTACAATACTCATAAACTGTGCCATGCTGAGACCATGCATCACAGATCTTTGCCCCCCCCCCCCTCCCCCCACTAATTATTGGCCTTCATGGATATAATGTTTGTGTCATTTCTACAACATCATCATTATTGTCATTTTAGCTGCATTGATTAATATAATTTTAAAAAATCATTTGTTGTAGCTCAATAATGTAAAACAATGCAACCATATTGTAAACTCAACTATAACAAAAGAAGGAAAAAAAAAAGAAAAAAAAGAAAAAGAAAAAAAAAACAATAATAAAAAAAAAACATTAATCCTTTCACCGCCATAGATGCCATATGGCATTCTGAATTTGGTCAGCGGTTCTCCGTAGTTTAAAAAATTGATTATCCAATACAACATTCCCATTTTTGGTTATTACGCTGCTCTGACGTAGTACTTCCTGTAATTAAAAAAATCGAAATGATAGCACAGGTGTTTAGTTTTTCTACCGTTAAAAATAAGAGTTGTCTGTCCTTCCGAAATATTTTATAGTACAATGTTGAGAAGCTCAGAATCCATCAAATAGAAGACGTATAAGCCGTGTACTCCGTCTGAACTCCATAGCAGCTCTGAGGTCATCAGAAATTGAGTTTCAGTTAGCTAGTACCGTTGGCAACGGTAAGTCTGAAGTTTTAGCTATTCTTTGTGCGGACTAATAGACTTTTTTTTTCATCACAGTAAACAGTTTAGTCTGAATTTGCTTTTAAAATATATCTCATGCTGAATGTCTGTGCAGCAAAATAATAAAAAACAGCAACATTACTACATTTTCATGTTACCAAAATGGTCATCATAAACTTGGCAGTGAAAGGGTTAACAACAAACATGGAACCCTAAATACTTGAAATACACTCCCCCCTCCCCTCCCCAACAGACACACACACACAAAAGAAACAAACAAACAAGGCTATTCCTGGATCCATCTTGGTTTATAGAATTCTTTCAGTTTTTATATCCTTTCTCCAGCCCAATTATTTTCATTCCAGGTATGTTAGTGGGTGTGGTCTGTCACTGGAAAGTTGGGAACTATATTAATGAGGGAGGGAAGTGTGGGTGGAGAGTGTGTGCCACATTTACATATAACAAAATTTGCTTCAAAATTTGCACTGGCCTGACCTTATTTGCTATCTATTAGAATTCACACTTTCAACAACACACCAGAGTTGGGGTCAAATATTCCAAAGCATTTAATTGTGAATGCAAATATTTTATTTTAGAATTGTATTTAATTAGCATTGCAAACACTTTGAAAATACGACAGTGTTATGTGTATGCCACATACATTATCTGCTGTCACAAACATTATCTGCTGTCACAAACACATATGCACTTACACGTACACACACATGTGCAGGCACATGTACATACACATACACACACATATACACACATATACACACATGCGCGTGCGCACACATGAACACACACATGCACACACATATGCATACACATGCACACACCTGTGCATACACATGTGCATGCACACACACAGTGACCTCCAATGAAATATCCAAATGGTATTTCCACTTTCCTTTTCCCCAGGAATTTTTGAGGGACTTGCCCATTTATTTTCTCTCGCCTCTTTTCATTTCTGTTTTATATTAGCAATGCACGTATTTCAAACTTTGCAATTCTAAATTTTGCTAGTATTTCAATACATTGCAAATACATAGAGCCCAGATTCACTCAAATACAATTACATTGAAATTACTTCAAAATATGTATTTAATTGTAATTAAATACAATTGCAATGTATTTGACCGAACTCTGCCACATACCACTCGCCTCTCCCTGGCCAGTGCTTTAATAGTGAATGTGGTGAAGGAGGTGAGAGCAGCATATCAAAACCAGTTAAGAAGAATCTGATACCAGGTTCCTTCAACTAATCACAATAATAATAATGATTCAGTCATTCAGCTGAATAATTATAATAATAGGAAATTTTTCTCTTTTTAACAGCCAATATTTTAATTATAACTTAAATAAGAGTGCCCTCCAGAAATCTTGCTGTTTATTATATCAGGGTGGAGAGCTGGCAAGAAGTCGAGATGTTCGGGCCGACCCGCGCTGAAGAACAACCGACAATGTCAGAGATGGCAGCCAACGACTGTCAACCACCATCTCTGCCAACACCCGGCGGCAGGGAAGAAATAAACAAACCATAGTTGAACTTTGGACTGAATGAATGAACTAGAACTTTCTGTATGTTATGTGTATACTCGTCAGCATTTATGTACCCGGCAAAAGTCATGTCATACCCCGACCCTTTACCTAACTCCTCACCCTTTTCACCCAATTGTATCACCCGTATGTTCTTCCCTATATGTAGTTCATCTTCTTAATTTACAATATGTCTTATCTTGCGCAGTATAAGTTGTTGCCGCGGGAGCTTACGACAGTCCTTGGGGTGATAGCTAAAGTCATAGTGCTGCCTAGTGGGCTTCTGGTCCTTCGAATTATATCTTGTCGACGTCAACGGCCAGAGGTGGACGACTCTGCTGACCTGGCCCCCTTCACGAAACGTCGGGTTAAGTTATAATTAAAATTAAAATATTGGCTGTTAAAAAGAGAAAAATTTCCTATCAATAATAATAATAATAATAATAATAATAATAATAATAATAATAATAAGTTTTCCATTCAAAAATGTATAGGAAAAATCGCTGTTCAATTGAAATCGCACAGGGAAAGTGAAATAGCGTGTAAATAATTGAAATACCTCGGTAACTAAGTGGAAACTAAATGAAATACCACGGTAGCTAAGTGAAATAGTACGGGCAAGTGCGCACCCGTGCAGTGTTAGCCTTGGAAACGTACAGTTCGAGTAGTTTCTAGCTGGAAACAATGTCATTCTTTACCACAGAAGCTCTACCCGTATTAGATGGAATGTTTAAACAGATTAGGAGGAGCCATAATAATATGTGACCGTCTATGGGAAAACCGGGCACAACGCGGCGTGCGTAAATATCGAGAAAAGATCGATCGATTTCTTAAAAATGTATTGTTTCAAGCGGACGGAAGGGAACGGTTAGGTCTATTATAGCGGGAACGACTTAAGCTACGACGATAAAACTTGGAGAGCTCAATATCTGGACGCCGACAACTCCATAAGTGCAAAAAAAATTTTTTCGAAAGGTGCCGCGTTGTGCCTGGTTTTCCTATAGACGGTCACATATAGTGAATGAATTTTACATTTGTTCAAGGACTAATTGTACTGCTGTAAATATTGGTGGTTTCTTATTTTTGTGAATGCCATGTGTTTACACAAACTTTCTTCCCCACAGCTTCACGATCGTTTAGAAGAAGTCAACTCCCTGCGTGTGGATAATTCTACTTTGCTTTCCAAATTGGAGGAGCTGGCATTCCAGCTAGACTTGAAGGCCACGGAGGCCAGCCAACTTCGCAGCGAGAGAGACACTTCTCGCGAGGAGCTGGCAGAAGCAACGATGAGCTATGAGCATGCTCACTCAGAGGAAATCAAGTACCAGCAGGAGCTGGAGGGTGCCCTGAGGAAATTGGGCAAATTAGAATCTGATTACTCTGGAGCATGCGATGAAGTTGAGAGATTGAGACATAAACTAGAAGAAGCCATCGATTCTTCTAGTAAGCTTCGGATTGAGTGGGATGCTGCCAAGAATGAGGCTGAGGATCTTCGCAAAGAAGTTGATCGTCTGGCTTCTGAGCATGCTCAGAAATTGATGGAGAAGCGACAGGAGTTTGATGGAGCTTTGAAAATGCGAGAGCAAGAAAAGCAAGCTGTAGAGTGAGTAATGATTAGGACAATTAGGAATATCGATAAAAACGAACTTTTAATATACACATTGCTAAATCTTACTATAATTGGCGAGCGAGCAAAGCGAGTGAGACAGTATTAGGGGTGGATAATGCAAAATTGGGTATATGTTATTGGCGAGCGAACGTAGCGAGCGAGACACTTACAGGGGTAACACAATTGAAAATCGGGGATGTTTGTTTGTTATATGTTTGGACGTACGTATGTCATTATTGTACTTTGACCTTCTCATATTGTTGTGTTGGCTCGTTGTTCGACCCCGTCCCAAACTTCTCTAAACGGAATCCTCAGGTTTAGCGATCATTACCTGTAATCTGTCACAGTTATAAGCCCTATAAACTGTATTTGCGTGAAAATTCTTTGTCCGCTAGAGTAACTACGAAGCTAAGCCTTGTGTATGTATGTTCAGTTGTGTGAAAGTATTGTGCCAAACGTAAATAATGCTACTTGTTTTTGTAGCTTTTTTTTTTTTTTTCAATTCTAACTGTTGCAGGGAGTGGTTACTATGGCATTGAATCCCTTTTACCTTATACACATAATTTAAACTTGACTTTTTCTTAGTAGCTTGATTGTTGAAGTTAAAATTAATCGTTTAACAATAGTGTAGTTTTAGGCTCGCTCGCCATTTGTGATCAAGCACATCAATAGTATGTATATAGTGTATGGATGGTACGTATGCCCTTTAAACGCGCGCGGGGGGAACTTTTTTCTCCAAAAAACAAGGCTTTTTAGGCTTAACCCCAGTTTATTCTGATACAACAGCATTAAGCAAGCCTTACTTTAAACTTAAGCCCCAAAGTGTGAGAAAATTCCGGCAAAAACGCTTGTTTTTCAAGACACAAGAAATTGATTCGGCCGGTTACTATGGCATTAAAGACCCTTTTCCAGACTTAATTTCAAAACTTCGCCGTTTTAGGGGGAATACGAAGTTCCATTGTGGGTTGTCAAGAGCCATTGGTAGTCAGAATGCCATAGTAGTATTAAAGCTAAGGAAGCTACTATTACTCGAGGGAAGCTGAGGTAAGTACGTAATTCCATATTTTTTAGCTAAATATACAAAAATAACTCTGGCCTTTCTTTTATGTAGCTAAGAGCTTGTTGTCAACAGTGACTGATAAATTCAAGTAGTCAGAATGGCTCAAATTTGGTACTACAAAAGTTACCACTGCTCAAGAAAATGAGGTAAGAAAGTAATTTTGTATTTGTGTGCTAAAATTGATGGTCTTTTGTTTTTGTAGCTGAGAGCTTGTTGTCAAGAATTCACGGTAATTTAGATAGTCAAAGTAACTTAAATTTGATACTGCAGAATTTATGAATACTCAGGAAATTGAGGTAAGTAGTAATTCCATATTTGTTGCCTTAAATTACAAATAATAACACTGATTTTTTGTTTATTGTAGCTGAGAGTTTGTTCAAGAGTTACTGGTAATTGAGATTATCAGAACGGCAGATGTTTAATACTACAAAAATTAACAAATCAGGTAAGAGAGTGATTTTGTATTTGTTAGCTGAAATAAAAGGTCATAACTGCTAATATAGTGTTTGCATGAACTAAGCTAAAACATAGTAACAATACTTAGTTTTATGTTACCTAACTATCAGGCTCGCTCGCCATTTGTGTTCAAGCACATCACTAGTTTATATATATGCTTGGACATACGTATGTCATTTTGTACTTTGACCCTCTCATACTTTTGTGTTAGCTCGATGTTCAACCCCGTCCCAAACTTCACTAAACAGAATCCTCTGGTTATCGATCATTACCGGTATCACCCTAGAAATTGAATTGTTTACCGCTTTGAATTCTATTGTGGGTGCAGTTAAAACTTAAAACTTATCGGAGTTTTATTTCTATTCGAGTTAGTGGCGGTGGTAAGTTAATATGCTGTTTGTCATAGTTATAAGCCCTACGCAACAATGTTTACTTGAAAATTCATTGTCTACTAGAGTAATCACTAAGGTAAGTTTTGGGTAGGTATGTCCAGTTGTGTGAAAGTATTGTGTGTTACAACTATTACTAAGAATATCACAAAGAAAACGTGTAAATAACGTGATTCCATTTTGATGCTTTTTTTTCTTCAATTCGAACTGTTGCGGGGAGTGGTTACTATGGTGTTGAATGTGTTTACCGAATTATACGTAATTTGAAAACTTGACTTTATTTTAGTAGCTTGAGTGATAGAAGTTAAAATTAATCGTTTATCAAGAGTGTAGTTTTAAGTTTGCTCGCCATTTGTGCTCAAGCACATCCCTAGTAGTAATGATATGTGATTATATACATAAATATTTATTTCATGGTTTCACAAAGGAAATCAAATGTATTCTTTTGGATTGCAAGCTTTTTAATATATCATGCTCAAGTAATACAGTCATTACTTGCATGTATTCATCATACATTCATATGTACATACAGACTGTGTTTTCATGTTTATGGATAGAACATTTTCTCAAGTTTTAATTAAACATTAGTACCAGTGGCTATTAGTGTGTAATAGTAAACATGTTATAGTAAAAATTCTTTGTGTGTTACAAATACATTACAGGATTTATTATTCGAGTTAAAAGTACAATATAGAAATGTTGAACTTTGTCATAAATTTGCTAAAACATACAATATCAATTATTATAGATTCTTAGTCTGTCATAATTATACCAGCCAAGGTGACCATAATGAAGTCTGAGTTGATATGAAGTTGACCATTAGAAATTTACAGGAACTAGTTGTAATGTGCAAAAAAAAAGTATTTGGCAGACATACTGGCTCCCTGACCTAATGGTATGCATCAAACTTAACCGAATGTCGAAGGGACATTGCAATGGATATAGGGTTGTCAACACGATTTTTTCTTTTCTTTTTTTTTGGTGGAATTGCAGCAAAATGGCAAAAGGGAAGAATAATATACCAAGGAATATCTATAGCTGGAATTTCCCAGGAGTTTGGATTAGGAAAGTCCACAATTTCAGACTTTAAGAGACACAGAGAGGCAGGAAGAATATAGAAAAGTTTTCAGCAGAATCAGCCGACCCTAGTGGCCTGAAGAAGAGGTCCATTGCCAGGAGAGATAATGATAATGATTTTATAGTGCCGTATAACCTGTTTTACTCAGAAAAAACTCAAGGGTACACCAACATCTGTCTCCTCACACGTGTCTCTCAGACATCTGTCCCCTCACATGTGTCTCTGCAGACATCTGTCCCCTCACATGTGTCTCTGCAGACATCTGTCCCCTCACATAAATGGTCCTTTGGTCATGGATAAAGTTGAAATACTGTATACAGTATTATAGTCATTTAAACATTTTAGTACAAAGTTAAATTATGCTATATTCAGAGTTACGTACATTACAGAGTTACCTACACCTCATTTCCCAAGAAGCATGTAACTCTGAGGTTCTATTGTATATTATAATCATTATGCTTTAGCAGATACAGTTGATCATTTTATGTAATGCAACTCTTGCAAGGTAGCTTTGTGTATACACATTGTACTCCAAGCTTATCATTTCCTACCAGTGATACATCATATGTCTATCAAGTGGCTGTGAAACTTTATAATTATGTTTCTTAATTTTAATTTAATACACTCTTGGTGTAACCTACTCTTGCATAGACTTGAGCAATGCTACTGTCAGTATCAAGTTAGTAGGAGCAGCATAGCTCAAGTCTCAATCAGTACATACTAAAAGTCATTGTCATACTATAAGTTCTTATACATACAAACAAATACACAATAATGAAGGTAATTATCAGTTTCACACGAGTATGTCCCTATAATAGGTTATTTTGTACAGACAACACAATTGAGTTCTTTGGTATTGTTGTAAGGAGGACATGGAAGACCATTGCAGGTTGCTTCTGCATGATAGAAGAGTGCACCATTGGTGTCGACTTGACTACCAGCTAATCCCTCCATGCTGTGATCCACACACACAAATTGTGTACGTTTATGAATTTGTTGCTCAGACATGAGATATCCATAGTATTCCGACGTCCAATTGGCAGGACAGCTGTATTTAGCCGGTATAAGGAGTAATGCAGATCTGGTAGAGACGTGGCACACAGCACAAGGAGCATTATCGTTGTGAGTTCCCTGAAGTGGGAATTGGTACTCCACTCCATGTATATCACTATGATGATCTACAGATGATCGGTAGGAAAAATTTGAATTGTATTGAGGGTCTTTGGGCATACAGAGATAATTGGATCCTCCTCCACTATGCATGAAAAGGGATCCACCAGCAATTCCAGAATATACCATTTCTGTTCCCGAGACATTACTAGGACAAGAACTGCTGCCCCACCTGATGTAGGTCAGTCCTCCACCCTGTGAACCTGGACGACCTCGTTTACCACTACGTCCCTCTATTCCTTGGAATCCCTGTGGTCCAGGAGGTCCAGGAAGTCCTGCTGGACCAGAAAGCCCTACTGGACCTGAATGCCCTGCTGGACCAGAAGGCCCTACTGGACCTGAATGCCCTGCTGGACCAGGAGGCCCTACTGGACCTGAATGTCCTGCTGGACCATGAGGCCCTACTGGACCTAAATGTCCAGGAGACCCTACTGGACCTGAATGCCCTGCTGGACCAGAAGGCCCTTGTGGTCCAGGTGATCCAGGTGGTCCATCAGCTGGTCCTGGAGGACCGGCAGGTCCAGGTAGTCCATCTCTTCCATCTCTTCCTCTCAAAAGTTGTACAAATACTTTAGATGTATTTCTTTCACTGATCTTTAGGTTCTGTCCATTCACATCTAGATATATAGAACATAGATCTAGTCTTCAGGCTACAGCAGTAATAGCTCTTACCTTGAATGTAGACCAGAAAGCTCATCACAAGGAGTGCAATACATTTTGAGGGACCCATTCTCAGATGAATGATTATGTGACAGCTGTTAAATCAATTTTATAACAAGTGAGAAAAAAAAGTTTGGAAAAAATTTATTTTTACACTGGAATGCTGTAAATTTGAGCTATTTTTATCTTATTAGTTACTATTAAACTCTTAATCGGGCTTTTCCCCCTTTTTTTCCTTCCTCAAATATGGCCTGTTTACGAGATGATACGTGCGGTAACAATCAAAGTTTGTAAGAGCGAACTATAAGGATCTTCGTAGTGACTAGTAGCAATTACAATGCTGAGAATTACAATGAGCAGGATACCAGCTGACTCAACATTATATGTTCCAATTAAGGGCACTACATATTAGCGATAAAATAATATGCACACACAAATTCACTGATGGATTATTTGAAGGAGAATGGAAGTTAGAGGTACTTGGTTCCACATTGTATTTAAATCTTTATTGCTTATTGTACACATTAACTTGCACAAACTCTTACATAGTCGGGCGTAAGAGTAGTTTTATTATTAGCATGCTACCCTTTATATTCCTAATACTAAGTATCAAGCCTTTGATAGTGCAGCAGTTTTCGTTGAAATTGCAAATTCTAATCAATTCTCATTATTGACAGGCAGAAAAATGGACAAAAGGATTGGTATGATTTTCTCTTACATGCACTAGCCTATGTTGTTGTTGTTGTTTTGAATTTTCAGCAACTGGTGAGCTAGTTTCGGCTTTTATGTTTTTGTCTTACCTTGCTTATGATTTTGTTTTGACTGATACTTGCTTTTGTTGTAGAGGTCGTGATGAAACTTCAATATTATGATATTTACACGCACACTGTGTGTGTGTTTAGCAATACTCTATGTATAGTATATGTGGAACCGCCCTCCTCCTGAAAGTAAAGATCGTCAATGCACAAGTTGTCATGTCATGAATATTATTATTGTATTTATGTTGTAGGTGTGGTCATGAACTGTCTGAGCATGCTCAGCCTGAACTATATATACTTGTTACCTCACATGTATCATCAGTCTGCACCTCGTGAGTGTTGTGTGTGTGTCCCCTTACTCTCAGTTTCTTCGTTATTGACTTAAGACTTTATTCCGGAGATTCTGTTACCTTGGGGCGCATCGCGGTTGCCTACCGAGTAGACTCTGGTGGCG
>WLWI01004067.1_pt1 | contig 12434 bp, 10 predicted proteins | sample 6701501 | NCBI WGS metagenome assembly WLWI01 (sample SAMN12718690, study PRJNA515312) | sponge metagenome | isolation source: marine sponge | host: Mycale hentscheli | place: New Zealand: South Island, Marlborough, Capsize Point | collected 2014-11-01
ATTGAATATTTGCTGCTCAGGTTGATTTAATAAAGGTATGAAATTTAATAACCTCAGTTCTTGTTGTTGGTTTGCAGAGAGTTCAAAATGAATGTATGGATATTCACAAGGTAATATGTAAAATTTAATTTACTTTTTTGTGTAGCCAAGATCCACCCCTTTTTTTTTGCAGGATCAAATTCTTCCGCATCTTCCTCTCAGTTTCAATCACAATTTAAGTATATTGTATTTGTTTTGTCTTTTTCTATTAATGTGATAGCTATAGTGCTATCTGAATTTATTATGCTCCCATAATATGTTTCAGTGAAAGTGTGTTATGTAAATTAGTCAAAAAAACTTTAATTTTATAACTGTAAATGTGACCGTCTACGGGAAAACCGGGCACAACGCGGCGTGCGTAAAAATCGAGAAAAGATCGATCGATTTCTTAAAAATGTATTGTTTCAAGCCGACGGAAGGGAACAGTTAGGTCTATTACAGCGGGAACGACTTAAGCTACGAAGATAAAACTTGGAGAGCTCAATATCTGGACGCCGACAACTCTGTAAGTGCAAAAAAAAATTTCGAAGGGTGCCACGTTGTGCCCGGTTTTCCTGTAGACGGTCACAAATGATGAGCTGCTATGAAGGAAGACAAATATGAAATACAAGCTATAATATAGCTAGTTGTATCTGTTTGTCATCAAAAGCTGGAGCATTGATCTATGTTACAATCTGAGGATACACTCTATTTTAAATTATACATTCCAGAATGTCTAAAACACAGATATCATTTTTTCATCACACCAGCCTTACAAAAGCAGATCCTCCTGTCCTTTTGTAAGCCAAGAGCACACAGAGAGGTGACTGTCATTACCAAGGAAACAAAAAGCTATATCCTCTGATTCACTACATACTCAACAAATCCTTTCTTTTCTTCTGCATATAGCTACCAGATTGCACGTTGTTCACTTGGTAGCATGTTATTGTTTATCATCCTAACACTCCCTGCTCAAGCCACAAATATTTACAATTCTTCATCTAGTTTGTCCTGTGAAAGTGTTACAAAACAGTGCTGTTTACCTGAATGCAATTGTTGAAGGAGAATACAAAGTCATTTACAAAGTAGTCTGGAGTTGTGATGTTCTCTTTTCAGCAATATGCATACAAAGGCAGTTTGTCCTGACATATCAGTACTTCTCACAAAAAATAAAAGGAGCAAATTAAATGCAGCATCTGTTTTAAGAGGAAATAAATAAGTTTAACAATTAACATAAATCATTTACTCAATATAATTTTCCTTTATACTTAGGTATGTGAAGGTGTTGGAATTAGTAGGGCATCTCAAAGATGAGCATATTATGCAGTTGACATTGTTGAAAGAACCTTTAAATTTTTGGATGAACTTTGTGCTTGATGGAAGACAGAAGAAGAAAAGCCCCACATTCATGGTTTATGACTGCCTCACAGTTTACTCAAAACTATCAACATTATTATTATACAACAATCAGTAAAACATAACTCTCGTAAGAGTGGAAAAGAGGGTAAAAAGTCAAGGGACAAGTAAAATTAATATAAACTGCTCAGTATGTATAAAAGCAATAAGATGCTTAAAAAACAGATACAGTATCCACAACTTATACTCCTACCCACTATTATCACAACAAACAGTTGGGGTGTTTACGACTTAGTAAGAGTAATAATTAATATGTCACTTAAAATATTGAAAGGTGTTGGTTCAAGGCACATAATTCAGTTATAGACAATCTGAAATGAGTAATAGAATTTTTCGTGATCACCTAATAATATAAGGAAAGCTTTCAATGACGATGGCATTCAAAAGCATTCAAATGATTTCGTCAGTGTGGCCAGTATTTTGAGGGGAATGAAGACTTTTGACTATAGTTATTCTATTCCCAAGTATAAGCAACAAGGTGAACAACCAAATGAAGCTTGTAAACTGCTGAATGATGAAGATTTGTTATTAGTTAGAATTTCAAAAGGATATGCTACTCAAACATGGTGCAATGGTTGTATGTATGGATACAACCTACAATGTTAATAATTATAATATTCATTTAATTTGGATTACTAGTATTAGATGACTATCAAGAAGGCATCCTAGTAGCATATGCTATTTTTAATCGGGAAGACAAAGTTGCAATTATACTGGAGTCCATATTATAAAGTTGAAATGCAAGGGATTTTAAATTCTGTTTGTGGTTTATGTCAGATATGGCTCCTCAATGTTCTAACTCATGGAAGAAGTATTTGATGTAATTAATACTCGTGGCTGGAGGAAAAAAATAAAAAAGTATTGATACACTTTTGACAGAAAGTAGCCAGGCACAGTTCAAACTGTTACTGGTTAAATTAATGACACTATTAAGCCAACAAAATTTATTGAAATATTTTATAAGTCACTGCAACAACTGTGAGCAATGGGCATTTATGTTTTAGATCTGGCAGTTACATGCATGCCGAGTCAATCCACTGTGCGTTTAAAAAATTGTTTATCTCAATCACAAGGTTAATAGACGCCTTGATAAACTTATTTATATATATTATATATAGCTCGTGACAAAGCATTTCTGCAATTGTGCAAAGGTGAAGAATAAAGCACAAATCAAATATGTGACATTCACAAATCATATGAAATGCTAAATCTTCATTCAGCAATAATTGAATAATGTTAGGTACATTTATTGTACTTACTGTTGATAAATGCTTTACTAATTCTCCTCTAAGTCATGCTACAGAGTAGCTAATTATGTTTTTGAAGAATGTAGACAAATTTTAGATTAAAAATTTTGGAATAAGACTTTCAATCCGGTTTTGCAGTTTACTGAGAGAATATTCGAGCTTTCAAATGGTGCCAAACTCGGATGTGTAGCTGCTTCCGTTCTAAAGTTATTCAAGTTTTTTTCTTGTGGCCAACTCAACTTAAACATACTATATCATTGTGTGACAAGAAAGAAAGATTTCAGGACCACAGAATAAAATACTTCTTGTACCTTTCAGTAACATCATACTCTGAGCACATTGACGACTAATGTTTGCGTTCACTATGCATACTGCTCCAGAAGTTTAAAAAGTAGCAAATTCCATATAGGTGAAAGTGTTGTTAGGTTAATTGATTGTACTTTTTAAAGTACAAGACAATTACATCAAATTTCGTTTCATACACTATTTTAAGGGCTGGGGAATTTCAAGAGGAAAAACTGAGTTTCTTTTTTTTTGTGTGCCTATTTGCAGATACTAACCATAAATTATATGACCACTTCAAACAGAATAATCACTGGATTATGCCTTAATGTTACTGTTACTGCAATGATCACTTTTGTTTTTGTTTTTTGTGAACCTGATTTAAGTACTTACATTGGTAATTATTGTGTTACTAACACAATCTGCTTATCATTTCCTATATCAGGAGGATAAAACAATATGTGTAGACTCTTGCAATACATTAAATTTTTGTTTACTTAATGGATAGTTCAAGTGACTAGACATTGTTTTTGTAATCTCTACAGTTATTGTATTAATAATTGAGTTTGTTTTTACAGTAACTATTTTTGTTTTAGGTTTAGTTACGAGACATAATGACTTCGGGGCAATACCTAAATAACTTTACTACAGAGCAAGAAGTTGGCTCAATATAAATTCCCATAAAATAGCTAAAATGCTGATGTTCCTCAGAAGCACACTCGGCGGAGTCCAGGTAAAAGTTCTAATGAGGCAGAACAGTGCTTCTTTTGTGGGAAACCTGCAAGTGGTTCAGAGACACTGCGCCAGGCTGCAACCTTTGGTCTTGATGCCCATGTCAGAAAATGTGCCCTGCAATATTACAAGACCAAAGTCTGCTGGCCAAACTAAGTGCTGGTGATCTTATTGCACTGGAGGCCAAATACCATGCCCAATGCCTTGTTTCTCTATACAACAAAGCCAGGCAAACAAAAATCTCAAAAGAACAGATTTATGGCTCTGCCATTAATCAGGGCATAGCACTAGCAGAATTGGTTACATTCATAGAAGATGCCAAGCAGACAGTGAGAGTGCACCAATATTTACGAGCCAACATTGCCTCCTCGGGTACAGCAGATTCATACCTGAAGGTATCTCATGTAACACGCACCAGGCATGCTCATCAGGTTACTGCCTCTAGCCTATAACTACTTCACAAGGCATACATTGAGTACAGCAGTGACCAAGAGAATCCAAACTTACTTGAAGTATGGTGCAATGAGAGAGTCACAACCAGTCCACAGTTTCATTTCTGGTTCATGATTCTACAACTGGAACTTCAAGTAATGATTTTTGTGAGATCACTGAGAGAGGCTGATTTCAATCTGTACATAGAATCGCTGTCACAGCTTGTACCTTGGTTTTTTTCACTTGACCACATTCATTATGCTAGATGGATACCAGTCCATCTTCGTGACTTGGTTACTTTAGCAGAAAAGCATCCTGCTGTGTACCAAGAATTTCTGCATGGCAACTTCACAGTGAACAAGACCGGCCATCCATTCTCCAACATCGCCCTAGACCAGGCCCATGAGCAACATAATGCTCGTGTGAAGGGTGATGGAGGTGCTGTTGGCCTCACACAGAACCCAGCTGCCCTCAGATGATGGATAATGTCAGGACCTGAGATGGCCCGTCTAATTGAAGAGTTTCAATCATCGATATCACCACAGGAACAACACAAGGAATCACATGGCCAGCATCATGAACAGACCAAAGGCATTTCTCAAACAGGTGGGATCTAAGCAACGTGATTGAGGAGTTGGGAAACCCATTCATTGACGAAAGTAAGGATTTCCTTGTCCTTGATACCAGAGACATTGTTGATCTATCTGTAGTAAATGCTAATTTGAACCTTCAAAAAACAGGAAAAGAGCAATATGACACATTCGCACTGAACGTCTTATTACTCAAGCACAACCTATCAATGACCCAATCAAGAGAAACAAAATCCTGCTTTTTAGTCGACCACTAGTAAGGGAGAAGTCAAGAGCAAAACACCAGCTATCATCATTGAAAAGTGACTGCTCCCTCTTCTCCTCTATGTTCCTTCACTCTCTGCTCAAGCCTTCTAACTGTTTCCACCAGGATCCATAGTGTCCAGCAGAACCCTGCAGATGTGGTAAAGTATAACAAAATTGTGGTGATCAGAAGGTTTCAGCCATTGCTGAACATGCTTGAATTGATGAATTTGTAGGAGCAGGTGGTTACTCAATGTTCAGGAATTTCCTCCTTGAAGTTAACATAATTCTTCTACTCATTTACATACACATAATTCTTACATACTTCATCACCAAACAACTTTCACTCATTTGCCTCTATAATACTATTATAGTGTACACAAGAAAGTTACACTGACTCTACATCAAAACTATTATGAAAGTGATATATTAAAGCAATTTCAGCTACAAGATTACAAAAATATCTATGAATCATAACAAAAGAAATTGATGGCAGGATCATCTTGTCTACACTTAAATTAAAATATACATGTATATATTTCTGGAGTGGCAATATCGCATTAAAAATTTATTCTAACTTCATTTTTTTACTGATATTTTAATATCCTGATGCTTGCCACTCAGAAAATTAAGCTTTCTGCAATCCTCCTCAACATAGGATGAATTTCTGCTTCACTTATAAGGAAGGAGTCATTAAAACAGAGGCTCTAATTGTGAACTTCCTCCAGCTCCATTTTATATTTAAAAATAAGCACAAGCATAAATAAATTGCACACAATTACTACAAAAATACTTATTCTGAATGTTAAAACTACCAAAACTTGGCCATTCCAAAAGCATCGTTATCTACGACATAAAAACATTAACAATTAGAGCTTATCAATTTGTTTTATTATTTAGGTTACACCTTTCATGTATGGTTACTATTAACTAAAAGTGTACAAGGGCAGTGTACTCATCACTTAATTAACATAATAAAACTAAAGTTGATTGCTGATGACCTAATTAGTGCCTTTTTTAGGGGCAAAGGGGCAGTTGCCCCAGCAGTTTTTTTTAATGCTATTGTATTTACATAGCACTAAACATTAATTAGAGTAGTAGCCATGAGAAAGAGGGACTGATTGAGTAAGGCACATTATCATGCTTGTTGGCAGCTTCTATATTAGTTATACATAAATATTATATAAATAAATATATTATATTATATACAATTAAAGTTTGTCTATTCTATACACAACTGAAGTTAAACATTTGTCCCCCCCCCCCTCCTCCCCCATGAAATGTTTTGTAGATATGGCCATGCTTATAGCTAACTAGTTATTTTGATACAATTTATACAGTTTATTGTAAGTATTATAAGGTGAAGGATGATTATATATAAGAATAAACATAGTTATTTAGTAATTAGTTGACTTGGCAAATAGTTGTTGTCTGTCTTTCTGTCTTTAGCTGTCTGTCTATTTGCCTATTTGTCTACTGCCTTCTACCTTGTGTATAATATGGAGCATCTATTGCATCTAGTTTGCATTTTCTGTAGGAGAGAATTTGGTAATTCAGCCAAAATGTTGCATTTATTTCAGCTTTAGTGAGTATGAGTGATAGACGTGTCCTCTCACCTTTGAAGATTTTTCTACGGTCTTGTTTTATTTTGCCTACATTCCAACCATGTACCTCTCATATATCAATCATTAAGCCTATCTGTCTGTCTGCCTGTCAGTCGGCATGTTAATGTGTATATGTACAAGTTTTCTGTCTGTCTATATTCCTGTCTGTCTGTTCATCAATTTACGTTAGTGTATATAGTTTTCTTATAACTTTACATGTAAAATTCTCTGAAGTAAAAAAAATAATTTTTTTCAACGAAGTAATTCTTTGAAGATTAATGCATGTATAACTGTTGCTTACATTTTTTTAATTCTTAATCAACACATATTGTGTACAAAGTCATGTTTAATCTTGTACTTTTCTCTTGCTTCCTTCATCTCTCTTTTACTCTTCTTCCCCCTCTATCTCCCTCTCTTTATGTATTTTTTTTACAATAATAAGGTCAACATAAATTGAGGCGTCAATTATTTTGCAACTGTGGAATCTGTTTGCCTTGACTAAGTTGGATTGAGCACAAGATTAAGAGGAGTGTTGCTAAATGCCCTGGTCAATATGTAGTAGTGTGCAGGTGGTTAGTGATTTACTAGAGGGTATAACCCAGAAATAAACACTTAAATCTCAGTGCAATGCATGATACAAAGGTATGTTCTTCAAATCAATGTACAAAAACTAGTTGTAAATTTATCTAATAAGTGAGTTTCCGACTCTAGGCCATTTGAGAACTTTTGGTGCCCAGAAATTCACAGAGATTAAGTATACCTATATTGCCCCCTATTACATCAAGGGGAAACCATTCAACAAAGAAAGTAACTAGGCCTTGTCATTCTCCTCTGCCTTTTAAAGGTACAGCTAGAACTCCCAACTCTCACCATATTGTGTGATTCTCACGCATTTAGGGTGAGACTCCAGCTCTCACTCCAAACAGCTATTTTCTCACTCCTTTTATAGTTGTCGTGGTGCCCACTTTTACGTCAGTAAAAATTTAATGATTTTAATTATAAAGGAACAAAGTTGTAGTGCGCGCTCACTACGCATGCAAAACGCTCACTACGCATGCAAAACGCTCACTACGCATGCAATTGTGAGTGAAGTTAACTTTTGCATTGAAAAATGCAAAGCAGACGCCGAGTGCTCGCTAGTAGAGAATGGTTCAGTGTTGCCGTTGTAATGGCAGTGGCCTCTGTAAGAATTGCTCTTGTATGAAAACAGGAAAAGTATGTACAGACTGTCTGCCAAGCAAGAGGTGGCATTGCTCAAATCTACACATAGTTGCCAAGTGTACCGGAAAATCCAGTGCAGTACCGGAATTATCAGATCTGCATACCACACCGAAATTACTACTTAGCCTATTGTTGTACCAGAATTACTACTTAGCCTATTGTTGTACCATGCCAGAGCAAACTACAGCTGCCACACACCCCCTCTAGCAAAACTACAGCTGCCCAAGTGCCAAACTAGCTGGCAGCTCTGCCCCTTTTCCAGTTTAACTGTTTAATGATCAACTGCTTACTAACTGTAAAAAAAGCTACACACAAAGTCCTCACCACCAAATAAATATTATTTGAAATTGGAACTGAAAGAAATGTGGTCTATTGATAATGGGCATGGTTTTAAGTGTGGCTTACTAAAATGGGTGTGGTTTTGGGTTTGGCTCACTACGATGGGTGTGGTTTTACCCTGTACCTAAAATTAGTACCATAAACTTGGCAACTATGCCTACATCAAAAGCCAACTGGTTCACCGCCCACGAAACAGCCGAACCAACCGACTCAACCAACTCAATCTACCTCTCTACTATCAGCTATGTCTACATAGCCAACTAATGAACAGACAACACGTCCTCCTACAGTGATAGGGCCTATGAACAGATTTTTTGAGAAGACTGATACTCCCCAATTGGTGCCCACCATTCCTGGTAAGCTGCCAGACTACAGACCATCAACAAACTCTACCTTTCCATGGGGGTCTGTGGATAGTATCAGTTGTATCAGCCAGCTAGACAAAATCTACAAAGAAGCAGTGCACTGGAGGAACAATCTGTTCAAAATCCCACAGGGCAATGCAGGAAAATATTTGACCACTGAACTATCACGTCTCTTTAATGTCTTTGCCACAGGGTCTGCACTAGAACCCATTGCCTTAAAGACTGCCACAGTCTTACCCCACCTGATACTACAGAAGCCTCATCGCAACTCCAAAATCCAAGATCACATCAAATGTATGGAGAAACGCCTTGTTGCAGACCCTTTACCTACTGAACATTCATATATACCACCTCACCTGTATCCTGTGATTTAGTAGTTTTAGTAAGTCATGTCACTCTTCCGAATTGTACTTGACCTTTCACTAATATAACTTTGTCAGTCTGACTAAATACTGTAGGGAAGTGTAGCTAGCTAACCGCTAAGCAGCCCCACAATTAGCTGACCCCGACGTTCTTCGAATGTGGACTTCCCATGTCCAGAAGCTGTAGTCCTGTGCCTGTCGGACGAGTAGTTTCTGGTGGCCGTGACGTGGCTCCACTCATCGACCCGCCCACCGCTTCAGCTGTTTCAACTACCGTACACTGAAATTACCGACCGTTCTGGCCCGCGGATCCAGAGCTTTGGTTTGCACAGGTGGAAGTTCAGTTCTCCTGCCGCCGGATCACCGCTCAGAAGTCTAAGTTTGACCACGTCGTAGCCTGCCTCACCCCACAGTTTGCTGCCGAAGTACGGGATCTGTTGCTCAAGAGGGAGTCTCCCGATGACCAGTTTGAAGGAACAGCTCACGAAACAGACCACTGCTTCAGAGCAGCGTAAGCTTCAGTTGCTCTTCACTGGGGAAGAGTTAGGTGATAGGAAGCCAACCCAGCTTCTACGCAGGATGCAACAGTTACTTGGTAATCGACCGGGACTCACTGATACCTCTTTCCTCCAGGAGCTCTTCCTGCAAAGATTGCCCAGTAATGTATGCATGGTCCTAGCATCCACACCTGACACAACAGCTCTTGAGATATTAGCAGAGATGGCTGACAAGGCCATTGAGGTTGCTGCACCTTCCATAGCTAGTGTGTAGTCTAATGCATTACTTTCTGCATCATCTAGTGCCAGGTCGGCCACCCCAGTTGCCACTCCTGCGGATCTGTCAACAGAAATAGAGCAGCTCCGGCAAGAGATTGCTCTGTTACGCAACTCGCCCATTCCCGTTCGTCCTCCCATTCCAACACTCGTCCGTCTCGTCTTCCACAGACACCGCCAGCACCTACGTCTGACTCTACGGATTCATCAAATGACTCCTCTACAGCTCTTTGCTGGTATCACCGCTCTTACGGGGATCAAGCCCAGAAGTGCAGGCCCCCTTGCGCCCGGCAGTTAAACCCTCAGGCCGGTCACTTGCGGCAACCAGCGTCGCCGGCCAACAACCCCAAGGTCGCCTATTTTACAGATGAAATAGATCCTCTTCCCTCCGTTTTCTTGTCGACACTGGTGCACAGGTCAGTATTGTACCTCCCACCAGTTCAGACTGAGCAGCCAAGCAGAGGGATTATCCTCTTCAAGCCATTAATGGTACTAACATACCGACTTTTGGGGTACGCTCGCTTACACTTGATATCGGTCTACGTCGAACATTTCGTTGGGTGTTTGTCATTGCTGACATTCCCCGTCCAGTTCTTGGTGCAGACTTCTTGTACCATTTCAACTTGCTAGTTGACCTGCGACATAGTACTCCGTTGGATGCAACTACACAGATTCGAGTGCAAGGAATAGTCTGCAGGGACAACAAGTTGCACGTCTTCTTGTGGATAGTTCTAACCCGTATACAAGTTGCACGTCTTCTTGTGGATAGTTCTAACCCGTATACTCGCCTACTGTCGAAGTTCTCATCGGTTACTCAACCGTGCTCTTCCCAAAACCCAGTCAAACATACAGTCACACACCACATTGTGACAACAAGCCCAGCAGTATTTGGACGCACCCGTCGCTTGGCTCCAAAATGCCTACGTATTGCCAGGCAGGAGTTTGACCATATGTTGCAACTGGGCATAATTCGACCATCTTCCAGTAGTTGGGTGTCTCCGGTGCCCAAACACACACTGGGAGATTGGCGACCGAGTGGTAATTTTCGAGCACTCAACAAGGTTACAGTGCCTGACGGGTATCTAGTCCCCCATCTGCATGACTTCACTGCGACACTTCAAGGTACGACTATATTTTCACACATAGACTTAGTTTGCGCCTATCATTAAATACCTGTTGCACCGGAAGACGTACATAAAACTGCAGTTCGAGTTTGTGTGTATGCCCTTTGGGTTTCGAAACGCTGCACAAATGTTCCAACGTTATATTGACCAAGTTCTACATGGCCTGTCATTCTGCTATCGATACATTGATGACTTTCTCATCGCCAGCTCATTACCGGAAGAACATCTCGAACATCTTGGCCTAGTCTTACAGCGTCTTCATGATCATGGCATAGTGATCAACGTCCACAAGAGTAAGTTTGGTGTTCCCTCACTTGACTTCCTGGGTTATCATGTGGACTCAACTGGAACCCGGCCATTGGACAACAAGATTGAAGCCATTCGAGACTTTACAAGCCTACCTACCAGCGAAAGCTGCGTGAGTTCTTAGGCCTGGTGAACTTTTACAGGCGCTTCATTCCTCACGGAGCTTCTCTTCTGCAACCTCTACATGTACTTCTTTCCAAATCTTCCCCCAAGGAATTGGTATGGAGCGAGTCTGCCACCGCAGCTTTCAGCGCCACCAAAGATGACCTCGCTCAGGCCACCCTGCTAGTGCACCCGAAAGTTGGGGCTCCCACGAGCATTATGACCAATGCCTCCAGCACTGCAGTAGGAGCTGTGCTACAGCAGTTCATCAGTGGCAGCTGTTAGCATACTTTTCAAAAAATCTCAAACCGGCCGAAACTAGATATAGTCCGTACGATAGAGAGTTGTTAGCAATTTACATGGCCATCAAGCACTTCTGATACTTTATCGAAGGCCGCCAGTTTGACATCCTGACGGATCATAAGCCACTCACATTTGCACTAGCAAAGAAGCCCAACCGATTCGATCCTCGTCTGGCAAGACACCTTGACTTCGTCTCACAATTTACTACTGACATTCGTCATGTTAGTGGTGCAGGCAACACCATGGCAGATGCGCTGTCCAGACTGCGCCGAAGTCTACCACAGAGACACTGGCCCAGGTGTGTATTGTGGTAAGACTGCTAAGGCTGCAGCTCAAGCAGAGGAGGTGTTCAGACTGCGCGTACAAATTCTTCTCTGAAATTGGAGCAAGTACCCCTCTCTATACCAGATGGAACTACTTTATTGTGTGATGTGTCCACAGGATTGTAACGACCTGTGGTACCAGAGGAATTTCGTCATACAATATTTGATGCTCTCCATTCCCTTTCCCACCCTGGCACGTGAGCGACTCAGCGGCTGGTTACTCGTCATTTTGTGTGGCCTGGAGTCAACAAAGATGTCAGACAGTGGTCTCGTGCTTGCATGCAGTGTCAGCGTGCTAAGGTGCATCGCTATCCTCGCGCACCTCCTGGCACTTTCTCAACTTCTGACGCACGTTTCAACCACGTGTATGTTGACATTGTGGGACCGCTGCCTCCATCACAAGGATATACCTACCTGCTCACATGTGTTGACAGGTTTACACGCTGGCCAGAAGCTGTCCCTATTCAGAATATCGCTGCAGAAACAATGGCTCAGGCATTCATTGCCACTTGGGTAGCACTTTTCAGCAGGCCCGTCTCTGCCATTAAAAAAAGGGTCAGACCAGGAAGTGGGTGTGGTTTCGTCAAAAGTGGTGTAACAAATTAAAAAGTGGCAGTATGCAAGAGTTAAATATGTAAATATGACAGAAAAA
>WLWI01004068.1_pt1 | contig 12434 bp, 10 predicted proteins | sample 6701501 | NCBI WGS metagenome assembly WLWI01 (sample SAMN12718690, study PRJNA515312) | sponge metagenome | isolation source: marine sponge | host: Mycale hentscheli | place: New Zealand: South Island, Marlborough, Capsize Point | collected 2014-11-01
CGGATTTGGAGGAGGGGGTGGGGAGGGGGGGGAGGGGGGGGGGGGGGGGGGGGGGGGGGGGGGGGGGGGGGGGGGGGGGGGGGGGGGGGCTTTGAAGTGACCGGAAATAAATTATTTAGCCACACCTCACATTTAACTTACGGCATGTCGGCTTCTGATCGATCGTGTCTAAATCGCAATGTAATATTCTGCTATTTAGCTATAATATACATCCCCGATATACTTCACACTATAATTATGTGGACGGCCTAGTCTTATTCCAAGCTTTCAAATAAACATTCAGCTCCTTGACTACAAAACATCGCTCTCGTTATGGCACTGATAAAGCAAGCTACGCTACAACTGTTCTTTTTATGGTGTGCCGTAATGTACCTATTTAGATAACTTATAGTACGAAAGGCACGGTAGTGGTTAGACGAGAATGATATAGCGTTAGCAGTTTACCGCTTATTGCTGATAGTCAGCAGTGTTCACTGAATTTATTAATAGAACACATAGAGCGTCAGACAAATTATTAATTTTGGCATTTATTTCCACCCTTCTTTTTCGCTTTTTAAAGAATAAACGAAGAAAACAAAAGTAGGTGTGGCTTTCTTTTATGAAATCCGAACCCCCCTGTGCAAACTCCTGGCTACAGGCCTGATGTGGACACTATGCCAGAAAGACGGGAATCAAGTTGAAAGTGTACTGCTCCTACCAACATTACTAGATACACAGCACCACACTGGTATGCTCAGCCAGAGGAGGTGGTAATGATAAGAACCTGGACTCCCTTATATGGCAGTGAACCCGACCATAGCCCCAGACCAAAATGTTTGGTAGGGGACTTCACTGAGCTAATGTGCCCGAAGTAGTCTCCTGAAGACGTAGTCTCGCGTGCCCGACTCTTTCCCTCCCCGTGCGAGCGGATAATAAAAGGGAAAAGGGACGGCCACGCGAGACTACTGAAGACGAGTGTGCTTTAACGAGGTAAAGATAGAGGACGCCCAGTGTGGCATTATTTCATTCCACTAGGAGACCTAGAGACAATACGAATGTTTGAACAGCGGTCATGTGGAGAAAATGAAGAAATTAAGGCTGTGATGGGATCACCTTAATATCTGGCTTGGGACTTGCCGTCACAAGACATGCAGGACTCAGTGACTGAAGTAAAACTAAGACTTTACTAGTGATCATTTCAAGGATATGGTATATTCCTACTATATAAAATACAGACTAAAATTAGTCAAGAGCTAGCTTGTTTCATTATTTTGTTGTGTTGTTGGAAAATATACCCTCCCTTTTTCAGGTGACTCTAAGACTTGTGGCCTTATAAAATAGCTACCTACAAAAAATATAGGTTATGGAGTGTGGGTGGATCTCTTGATAGATTTGTTAAAAAAAAGCCTGTAAAAGAGAGAATACATCTAATGAGTAAAAGAAGGCTGAGAAAGAAATTGTGAAATATATATAATATATATATAATATATTGTATATATAATATGTATATTATTTATTCCACCCGAGATATCTTCACGATGATATCTTTAGGTACATGACCTGTGACATTAACTCACACTATTTCATGGTTGTTATTTCACGCTGTACTGTGCAAGTTCATTACTCTTGTAGTTATAGCAACCACTAAACTTGCCACTTTTCCTGGTTTACAGCTACCTACTAGATGCTTCACTCTTAGGCTTTAGTTTCACTTGTGTTTGGCTCATGAAATTAATTGGCCAGCTTATGAAATATTTCGCCATATCGCACTCTGACTCATGTAAGAAGTATTAAATATATTGCTGCAGCAAACAATAAAGAAGAGTTTATCAAAAACAATAGTAACGTTACGTATACTACTACACTAAATTACTGCCAAAACAATTATCCTAAGAAAGTTGAACACCAAAAAAAAAAAAAATCTATTGAAATTACTGTAAACTATATGCAGAACAGCAACAGCAACAGATACAACAGCATCAAGTCTCTGTTATATCACAAAAACAATATTGACTTGCTACTGAACATATACTTCCAAAAGAAAAAGTACCGTATCTTCTTGACCATCTACAATTTCCCTGTGGCCACCAAATATTATGTATTCATTTATTGTTTAATAAGCCTGTGACACAGAGAACACATATAATGAGTAAAAGAAGGCTGAGAAAGAAATATGAAATAATAATGATATAATAATACAGTAGTGTAGGAAGATGTTTCGGTAAAGGGAGCTCCAGACCATGTTGTTGTTTTTTGTGGTCTAAAAGAGTTCATGTGGGAAATCACCCCATTAGATTGTACCCCATTAATTATGGAGGGGGGGTTCCAGCCCCCGGAACCCCCCTCCCCCCCTACCCCCTTTTTACGGCACTGTAATAGTAATACTAATAAAAAAGTAAGCTCGTGATTTATCTTATAATGTGATAATGTCACTTGTCCAGATAGGGCTGATGGAAAGTCCTTCATCCTGGTTGAAGTTTGTTATTTTCCTGATATGAATAGCCTCTTTGATCCGTCTCTTATGCCATTTGGTTTTCTTTATCAATCACTTTGCTTCCTCCACTCCAATCTATCCTGTGTCCTTCCTCTAGGCAATGTTGTGTTACAGCAGAATTACTGGTGTCTGGGTTCCTGCAGCATCTCTTATGTTCACTTGTGTGAACTTGCAGAGTCCGACCTGTTTCACCTATGTATGAGATATTTGCTGGAAAGGTGGATGTGTGCTTGTTATATTGTAACCATTACGTAGTGCCAAAACAAACTTATAAATTTTGGGTATACAACACTATTCATGTCTAAAGGCATTTAGCAGTAATATTTGAACTACATAGCTTACCCAGCTTTCATAAAATGATCATTTATAGCCAGATGATTAGGAGGAAGTTAATTATGGGGGGGGGAAATTAATTAGCGACATACATGTGTGACTCATACTTGAATGATACAGTATGTTAATGTTACTTATAAAAGTGAATGTGTTGTGCACCTATCCATGCATATTATTATTGTGGCACGTGTGTTCATAAAGTGTGAAAAAAAATGCACAAGTTTACATAAGATACTCATACTGCTTTCATAGTAAATGACAACAGCACATTCAAGTCACACTTTTAGGGGGTATAGCTATGTGGAATGTGTGTGTATGTATGTTGCATGTATAAAGAATTATGTGGACCATGTTATTTACTATCACATGTGCAAAGCTATTTATGTTTGCTACAATATTGGCTATAACACCAGTACATGAAAGCTTATTGTTGTTATGTATAGAAAAAAACTACTTGTGTGAATTTATGGTACTAATGTAGGCTTTTACAGTGTTCTTAATGGACGGTTTTCTCTTTCTCTTGCAAAGTCATTGAGCAGATGTTGTTTTCAGATTTTGTAACTGCATCTGTTAAGATTTCTACTGGAGGTAAACAGTTGCCAAAGCTAGTAATCAACAGAAAAGCTTGTTGTTGTAGCTGAAGTTATTTTTTCTGGATGACAATTGACTTCTTATATACTGTGTGCAGAGTTAATTCTAAAAGCATAATGAACGTTTCTTGAAAGCTAACTAAGGGGACTCAAGCCCCCCCCCCCCCATAATTTTGGGGCACATTCTAATGAGGTGATTTCTCACATGAGCAGCAAAACGCCGCTCTTGAGGAGTGCAAGTGGTAATCTGTATGAACCGAACACTCTTACTTCCATTCAAAGAAGTTTGGATAGGTATCTGACTATCACAACCATATAGCATCATAAAGATTGTCTGTTTAGCTCAACTCATAACTAGTAATAAAAAGTAATAAAAAGTCTCTGCATTCATATGAAGCTATTTTATTTAACCAATTAGTGTAATTGACACGGAGTGGTATTATAGAATTAGCAGATCCTCAGGGGATGCAATAAGCATAAAATGTAGCTTAGGGGGACGCAATAGCTCAATGCAATAACTCTGGACTTCCCCTTTATTGCGGAATATTGCGGATATACGAATTCAATACATTTTCTACATCCCAATAAGGCCGATACAGTGCACAATAATTATGGTTTATTTACTTAAGTAAATATTCCTGAGGTAAAGTTAAGTTTTTCATTGTTGTTTGACGCTTAAAATATCGCATGTTTCATTCTTTTACATGCTGGCTAAAGGTGAACTTGCCATATTGTGTATACATATAAGTTACAGCACGACGGTCAAGGGCCAAAGGCCTGAGGATAGTGTAAATCCCATACCGCGACCATACACGGAGGCAACCAACTTGTACCATGGCTATAGGCTATTGGAAACACATAGAAACTAAGTTTTGATTGGACAGTTCACTTATTCACCTCCTAGAAGGTGGATATGAAATTATAGTCATCCTTCCTCCCCAGCCCCCTTTAGTGTACAGGATAATTGTTTCACTGAAATGTGTGTTAGTTGTGTAGCTAGGGTGTTTACCATAACAAAGAATTGTAGAACATGAAATTATTATTGTATTACTTTTGTGACCCACTATTTCTAGACTCCATTGGTATCTACAATGACCAACAGGAGGGAGGTATAGATGTTCACCACCCATTATGTTTGTTGGTATGACACTGTCATTAGTGACATCTTTTTATGTAAGTATGTTTGCATACATTCCTTTTCTTAATTTTTGTGTTCAACTTAGGCTATATCAATGTGTCCTTCAGTCATTCACAGCTCAGTAACTATTTAAATACTAATGCTTTGGTCTCAACCAAACACAGTAGAGTCAGTTAGCTAAAGGAGCGGGTGGCCTAACTGTACAAACTAGAGTGCTGACCTGGTGGCATATTCGTTTGTGTGAAGGACAGATTGAGAGAGTAGACCTAAAGTTTGCTCCCACACAAATGATAAAGAAGAGTTTATCATGATTAAATTAGCAGTTGGTATCAGGATTTCTCAAAGGCAGCTAACTACTCTACCATTGCCTTGTAATACCACTCCACTAAATCACTGCTAAATCAATTTATCCTTGAATTCAATACTTATTATTCAACACCAACAATACTTATATTAAAAAAGCTGTAACAACAGCAACAATAGCAACAACAGCGTCCAGGCTTAATAGTTCACAAAAAATAATATTGACTTGCTACTGAACATATATTTCCAAAAGAAAAAGTACTGTATCTTCTTGACCATCAACACTTCCGCGACATATTCTCAATTCAATGTCATCTGATGTTCCATGTGGAAGAGTAGACTTAAACCATGGAGGATTGTTGAATTGACAGCAACTATTGTGATCCCCACAACCTTCTCCATCCCAGAGAGGATCTGCAGTATAATAGGCAGTGAGACTGAAGCCAGGTCCAGGATTTCCAGTATCACAGAAGTAGTTATTCTGAATGAATGAAGGCAACTGATGTGGCCAGTTATACTGAGTGTTAGTACAGGCACAGTTATACTTAGTTATGTATGAAGAAGCTTCTTCATAGAGGGCAGTTGCAAATGTCCATATATGTTGCCTACTGCCAGCTGAACCATGAGTAACTGATATTCCGTCTACATAAGCTGAGTCAATGGAAGTGTATCGATCAAAAACAGAGTTATAAAATGCATCAGTTGATCCTCTTTGATATGCAAGTATTCTGCCACACACAGAGGAGTAACTTAAGCCACCAACTGGGAATATGGCTGAATCACATGTATAACCATTAGATGTTCCTCTTCCACATCCTCTTGGTGAACTGTGTGTTGTCCAACTACTAGGGCAGGTAGCACTAGGACTAGTCATGTTAAGATAAACTACTCTTCTCCAGCCAAAACTCCCACATGCAATATTTTCATTATTGTCTAAAGTAGGATTAACAGTGTTCATAATGACTTGTTTTATCTCTTCTTTTGTCAAATTCAATGTCACTTTTATTTTGTCGTTTTGGAACAGATATTGTCTCCAGATGCTGCAACTGGTGATATATGAGCTGGAAGCACACAGTCACCAAAGACAGCCAGAACACTCAGTATAAGAGAACTTAAAAGAAGTGTATTTTTCTTCATATTTGTAGCCAGAGTAAAATTCTCTTACAGGCCTTTTATATACGAAATCTAGAAGTTGAAAACATAATTAAAGTGTTTTTGAAAGCTAAGTTAGTTGTGCATGTAGCTAATTTGGAGCTCATGTTGATGCTTAGTTTTCATAAAACTCAACTGTTGAGTAACTATTAGTTTTGTAACTTTCTATGTATACAGAAAATGTAAAGATGTCACATATACTTTTGCTACATGCTGATGCAAACAATTATGAATTGTACATATACATGTGTATTAAAACCGTACACTAACATGTGGCACTGTTTGTATGCAGCACATAATATATTATAATACTCCTTTAGCCAGCATGCGTAATGAGTGAAAACATACACAATATTTTTAAGGTCAAACAATGTAAAACTCAATTTAGCACAAAAAAACTTATTTTAGTAATTGAGTTCAAAACAATTACCAGTACAGCCAACTCTGAAAACATGTACATTGTATTATTCGCTCTCATTGCTGGTAAGAATGAAGCTTGCTGTCAACAAAGTTGACTTGATTATTATGTGACCATAATGTGCTATGCATATAATGTATTTTCTATCAATTATTATGTGACCATAATGTGCTATGCATATAATGTATTTTCTTGGTCATGTTGAGAGGTTGCTGACTGGCAATGATGAGAAGGACAGCCAAGCATGTACTGACCAGCATAAATGCTTGGCTGTCCTTCTCATCATTGCCAGTCAGCAACCTCTCAACATGACCAAGTTTCCACATTCCTCTCAACTGATCATCACTGCGGATAGCGATAATGTCACCAACTCAAACTTCAGGCCCACTAGAGCTCTTTTTATGAACTGCCCCTGAGCAACAACAGGTACTCTCTCTCTCCCAATGTCTCTAAACTGGCCAATTGTAGTGAGAATGTCTGGGAATGGATCGTACACCGCAGGTTCAGGCGTAGGAATATCAGGAGTGCCCATCAGTCTTCAGCCAACAACAGATGAGATCAGCGGTTTGTCAAGGTCATTGACTGACATGTAGCAAAGGCTGATTTAGGGGGGGGGGGGCTCGATTAGTCGTCCTCCTCTTTTTTTTTCACAATGTGCTTTCTTTTTTTCATTAGCTACTTTATTGCTTACTTTTACTTGGAGAAAAGAGTATAGCTATGATTGTTAACCTTCGTACTGCTTTTTTTGGTCAATGTTTTTGCTCGTTGTTGTTTTTCCTAGTCGCTGTTTTTCCTCATCATTTTCCTGGCTGCTCATTAATTTATCCTGGCTGCTGTTTTTCCAGGCTATTGTTTTTCCGGGCTGTTGTTTTTCCAGGCTGTTGTTTTTCCATGCTGTTGTTTTCCTGGCCGTTGTTTTTTCAGGCTGTTGTTTTTCCATGCTGTTGTTTTCCTGGCCGTTGTTTTTTCAGGCTGTTGTTTTTCCAGGCTGTTGTTTCCTGGCCGTTGTTTTTCCAGGCTGTTGTTTCCTGGCCATTGTTTTTCCTGGCCGTTGTTTTTCCATGCTGTTGTTTTCCTGGCTGTTGTTTTCCTGGCTGTTGTTTTCCCTAGCCATTGTTTTTTCTTCGACGTAGTCTTTCATTATCCTCCGGTAATAGTCTCATGTACCCAGACTCTTTACCAATCGCAACGTGGGAAAGGGTCTGGTCAACTGACATAGAGCAACTTGTGCCCACTGCTAATTGGGCTGGGAAGAAGAACAGTGAGGAGACAATAGAGAGGCGGTAACACGTGGGTGAAGTTAAAGTATGTGAGGCCCTAACACTGTTGCCATTAAATATCATTTTTGTCAAGTCAGTGATATGGATTTAAACATCACTGAAAATGATAAAATATGCACAAGTTGTTATAATAGTCACCTCGATTGGAAATATTCTTCTGAGAAAGGTAGTCATTTTATTATCAGAGTTATATGAAATAGTAATAAATGCAAGCATGAACAAAGTGTCTGAAATGAATCTAACATAGTGAACACCAAGTACGACATGAAATGCCAAAGCGATGTTTTCTTAGTTCATTACTAAACTTTTTTGGTAAGCATCTGACATGTTGCTGTAACAGTACATAGGAGTGTTACTATACCGACCAGGAACAGATCTCTTAGATTGTTTGTCTAAGGCTTTAAGTATGATGCAAAAGAGAAGTTTGTCATTTCTTAAACCAACAAAATGTGTTCAAACAGAGCCTAAATCCAGTGTGGCGAACACGGATGAGGATTCAAAACAATGGGAAACATTTTATTCCAGTCTGAATCAAAGATTACAGAAACAGATAAAACACATAACAGATCAGGATGCCTCTATTCCATACGACATTTCTAAGTTTGACCTTAATGAGACAATTGTAACATTGATCCTGTCCTCTGGAAGTCCATAGTGCACATCACAAGAACGAGTACTGAAATTAGGCGTGAGATCTCACCTGAGAACATAAGCCATCAGAAAAAGCTGAATTGTCTGTACTGTTTGTGTGTGATGTTTTTTGCTCATAATAAATGCTGTTCTGTACCCTTGCACTTGCTCTTAACTGACTTGATATTCTCAGGGTGGATCATCTGAGCTGATCAGAATATTGAATCGCTTTGGAGCTGTAGCATCAAATGATACCCACAGGCGATATGTTCAATTTAAAGTGCAGCAAAAAATGAAATCAGGATACCTCAATGATCTAAACTTAAACAACTTTACAGTAGCTACAGTTGACAACATAGATTTTTTTGCAAAAACATTCCTTTGTATTCCATGGAGACCAAAGTCGCAGTTGGCATGGTACAACTATTCAAGTGGTACAACCACTAGGTAGTAGCAATCAGAGTTGCAGTAACATGGAATGTAGTATGACAGCTGAACAAGACCAACAGGTTGAACATAGTCCTAACCCCTCTGCAATTGGCAAGAAACGAACTACACGACCAGCTTCTGAACCATCTCCTACTCTAACTAGCAAAAGCCCAGCAAACAAAAAGGTAACTCGGAGATCAAGATCCTCAGTGGAGTGCAAGACTCCAACACTCACAGTAAGACGATCACTATTTCTTACTGTAAACAAAGATTCGTTTACACAGCTGTCCTATAATCACTATAGCACCCTAAAATCAAACCATAGTTTACAGGAATTTTGTTTAACAGAAACGGAGAAGAAGGAATTGAAGGACTTAGAAGAGATGGCATTATTGTACATGATTTACAGGTGTGTGTATTAGACATTCACACATTTCCTTGCTAACCATATATGCTATGCATTAATAACGCTCCTCCCATTTCCTTACAAAAAAGTAAATAATGCCATAATGAAGACAAGTTATGGAAGCAATAAGTGTATATTTTATACTGTTGTTATTGTATCTTTTGTATCTTAGATTGGGTACACAAAAACAATTAGTGAAGTTTGAAAAACCGATACAATCACTCCATGAACTACTAGAGAAATCCTACCGTATACAATGTTCTCCCTCAGTATACGAGTACCTGGATGTACTCAACGAAAATGCAGATTCACGTGACACCATGATTGGAGTTGTGACTCGGCTCCACCATGAATTCCACAAAGGTGACTCCAGAGATCATCTCATAGTTGCTGGAGATGCAAAGACATATCATCACCTACAGGAAATAAAGATAGAATATGGGGAACAACTCTCATGGTTAATACCCTTTCCCGGTGATTTCCACATTCTGATGAATTATCAACCTGTTCTCTCCAAGGTATACTTTGATGTGGATTGAAACAAGTAGCTGCAGCGTGTGGTTTTAAGGGTGAAACTCTCACTTCTCTACAACGTTGTTCTCATTTTAAAAACACCCATTACTTCTTAGTAGAAGTCTGGGAAGCACTCTATCTGGAAATGTTAGACAAATTTCTATTAGAAAATAACGAGGCCAACAGTTTGCTACATGAAATAATTTTTAACTTAATCCAGTAGACTTGCCATCTACTCGGCAACAATGCCAGAAAACACTTAAGTAATTTCATGAAATATTTCTTCATTTTGTAGCATCAAAAGAAGCCCAATTGGAAATTTTGGTCAAATTTTGTAAAATCATCCTGCTTTTCCTACATTGCCGGTAACTGGGACCTATGACTTGCTAGTATAAAATGTACGATACCAGTGTTCACAGCATATGACAGATCTACTTATCGTAAGGTGTTACCCCAGCACCTTGCAGACTGCATTTTGCTACCGGCATATTATTTTAAAAGATTTGAAGAGGGGAGGGTTTAGTATAACTGGGAGACCATGGCATTCGGTGGGTTTGGATGAGGCACATGAAATGCTAATTAACAAGGACTGCAAGCAATCAGTTATTCATCCCACAAAGGAATTTAATAGTCGGCAATCCTTATACTTTCCCTTCAGATCAGCAGTTTTGCACAATATAAAACAACAATTACGAATCAATCTTGATGGTGATAATGAGCACAAAAGTTCAAAATTGGCCACAAAAGCAAGGAATATCAAAGCTGTAGCAAATACCAATGCTATGAAGGAATTCATAGCCACTAGTGCTCTATTACCACTAGACAACACTGCTGATGTTACCTTGAATAATCCATTTACTCACAAACTAGCATCACCTGCTGAACAACATGATCTTTTGAATTTCACTCATATAGGAGAGTGTGATTTCAAAACGTATGTACAACACACGTACCTTGGAAATTATAGTACCAAACCAACTGCCAGACAACACCGACTGAAAACGTTTGCTACAATTAAACCAACCAAACAATTGGCAAGCAATTTACTGAAAGAAAAATAATAAATCTCCAAATGCTTAAAAAGTAGACTTTTATGGGCACAAGTTCATGACACTAGTTATGAAAGTCCAGAACAACAATATCTGGAGTTACCTCGGGCCATAGCAACTGAAAATGGAATTCCAAACAAAGGAGAAAAAAGTAACACTACTTCATTTTACACCAAACGGTACAGTGATAAAGCAGTTCTCACAAAGTTTCCTCCAGGATGGTTTCCTGATGTTGTAATAATTGAAGGCATGTTTATGATAAACACAACACCGTTAAGAATTCACACGAAGATGATAGAGTACACCAAACACCTTTTAGTGAGATATTGTGGATGTTATATTAATATGGGCATTTCTGAAATTCACATTATCTTTGATGATGCCGGAAGATTTGGTCCAAACCCTAAGCGAGAAGAGATGCAAGAGTGTCCTCTGTGAATCATGAACATTTACTTTTAATTTTTGTCTAAAGTAGGAATTATGGTGTTCATAATGACCTGTTTTATCTTTTTGTTTTGTCAAACTGCACTTCTGTATTATCATTGTTGGAACAGATATTGTGTCCATATTCTGTAACTGGTGAGATATGAGCTGAAAGTACGCAGTCATCAAAGACTACCAGAATAATCAGTTTGAGAAAATTTAGAGGTGTATTAATTTTCTTCATTTTTGTAGCCAGAGTAAAATTCTGCTACGAGCGTTATATATATATATACTATAGTAAATAGTTGGAAACAAAGTTTAAAGCATAATGAAAGTATGTTGTTGAAAGCTAAATAGTTATTCAAGTATGTTTGAGCTCATGTGATGATATTTTTTTCTCGTATAACTGAAAAGAAAATACTAAAATTAGCATTGTAATTTTTATTTTTTATCTTTAGGTGCTGTTATAACTGATATTGAATAACATAATATAGCTAGCTATGTTTGTGCTATTATTTTTTAAGTAAAAATCTAATGCATGGAATTATTATAACACTATTTTTTTCTTTATTGACCCTGGAATTAGAAATCCAAGTATGTGATTGTGACTAAATTTATTCAACTGGTAATTATTACAAAATTTGCAGTTTCGAAAAAATTACAAAGTTGGAGCAAATAGCTATTTAGCACAATCTTTTTTGCACTCTACTATCGTAATATTTGCTTACATATTAAGTTGTTTTTCTTACAAAATATTTACAACTGTTGTCATTGTTTGATCAGTTAAAGTGTGTGAGAACTGATCAGGATGGAGAAACCAAACTATAATGTTACAACAGGATTGTGTGAAATGTAAGATGCTCCTATATTTCACATGTAATCATAGCTTTGCTTGGTTACATTAGCCAAGCTATTGGAGCAAACAATTCCCTATTAAATGGGTGTCACTGATTTCCAAAATTCCAGTGTGACTTTTCTTTGTTAAGTAGCTCTTCTACTATACCGGTATGAAATATTGGGCTACTTTACAAACCCTTAGATAAGAGTGAAAACTTTGACACTAATGTGATAAATATTTTGTATATCCTGGTATAGAGGGTTATGCCCTGCATACAAAACCGATCCATTTGATTAAATTATTCACATTCTTTAAAGTCCCAGTTGGACAATCATACTCATGCAATACTGCCTCTCTATTGTCTTGTATGGGAAGCTATGTCAGTTGACCAAACCCTTTTCCTGTGTAGCAATTGGTAAAGGGTCTGGCTATGTGAGACTGGCTGGACTATGGATACAA